>Ga0209189_1001225_pt1 | contig 19585 bp, 19 predicted proteins | sample C_130820_EF_Meta_FD_187308 | JGI IMG/M metagenome (GOLD analysis project Ga0209189, IMG submission 187308) | Freshwater microbial communities from Lake Croche, Canada to study carbon cycling - C_130820_EF_MetaG (SPAdes) (version 3) | ecosystem: Environmental > Aquatic > Freshwater > Lake... | reverse complement strand
GAAATTGCAACACTTGAAACCATGACACCACAGGCTCGCATTGATGCAAGAATTGATAAATTCTGTGCTATGGGTGAGTTTGAAGAAGTATGATTTAACTTTTCAAATGGATATATCAAAAAGAGTCTAGAATATTGTAAATTCTTGAAAAACTTGAATTTAAATTTGAGAATTCGTAATAATTCAGAAATTTTTGAACAGATAGTTATTTAAACAATAATTGAGAAGAAGTATTTGCTTTTGGAGGAATTGTGTTTAAAATTTCCGTCTAGTTTTTTAATTTTATTGTATCCTCCAAATTAAGTGCTTATTAATCAGGACAAAATAAAATGCCTCTCAAAATTTAGATTTGAGCGGTATTTTATTTATTATTATGCTTTTAGAAATGTCTTTCGCCCTGATCACGTTTGGCCAACATTACTGCACCAGCCATTGCTACCAAAAATAACACAGAAATTAGTTCAAAAGGCAATAAATATTCACCGTAAAGCGATTGACCTAATATCTCAACCATACCAGTTTGTGAATTAAAACCTAAGGCATCTACTTTTTCTTTTCCAGCTCTTCTTAGGAATATAATCAATATTCCACCTAACAAAAGTGCTGTTACGATTGCTGCCGTAATAAGTTTATTATTTTTCATTTCGTCGGCTTCTTCTTTCATATTCAAAAACATGATTACGAATAAAAATAATACCATAATTGCACCCGCATATACGATAATATTAACAGCAGCTAAAAATTGTGCATTTAATAAAATATAATGTGCAGAGATTGAGAAGAAAGTAACAATTAAATATATTACACTATGGACAGGATTTTTCGACATAATTGTGCCCAAAGCTCCAAAAAGCGTCAAGACTGATAAAATTGCGAATGTGTACCATATTGGCGGTAAACTTAGTATATTTTGCATATTTTGATTAAAATCTAAGGCTTAATAAAAAATCATTTCCAAAGTTTCATGGCATCTTCTTTGGTCCAAGCATCTCTTTGATAGCGGTGAGTCATATCTTCTACCAATTGATCTTTTCCGTAAATAACGTCTGAACGGTCAGCAAAAACTGGCACAAACATATCATGGCGTAAATAAACTGCTTGTTTTGGACAAGCTTCTTCACAAAGACCACAGAAAATACAACGAAGCATATTGATTTCATACACTGCTGCATATTTCTCTTCGCGGTAAAGATGCTCCTCTCCTTTCACACGTTCTTGTGCTACCATTGAAATTGCTTCAGCAGGGCAGGCTACTGCACAAAGCCCACAGGCCGTACAACGCTCGCGTCCTTCTTCATCTCTTTTCAGTATATGATGTCCACGAAAAACTGGCCCTAAATATCGTTTTTGCTCAGGATATTCAATTGTTTGCTTGGCTTGGAAAAAGTGTTTTATTGTAATTCCTAAGCCCGTCGCTAGAGAAGGCAAATAACTTCTTTCGAATAAACTTAACTCGGATTTATCAGTCTTTTTTGATCTGTTGGTTAACTGCATAATTTTAATGAGTGAACGAGTGAATACGTGCCGCAATGAATGTTGAATAAGTAAATTAATTTAAAGTCTTTGGTCAAAATTTCTCATTAATCTAAAATTGATAATTATAAAATGTAAATTAGTTTACGCCCCCATAATAGCGTTTTTCTTTTTGGGGCGAAATGACCAAACTATTGAAATCAGAACAACCATTAAAGCCAAACCTAACCAAATTCCAATTAACTTATATCCAGAAAGAATAGCAACTGCCGTTATAACAAGATTAGCAACTGCTAAAGGAATTAAACCTTTCCAACCAAGATTCATTAATTGGTCATAACGGAAACGTGGAACTGTCCAACGTACCCACATAAAGAAGAAAATACCAAACAAGATTTTTGTAAACATTGAGCCAATACCAATTAAAGTTGCCACATTATGACCTGCATTTGCACCAAGTCCTGCTATTAATTGTCTTTCAACAAAATCCATACCTGGGTAATTATATCCACCAAAAAACAAGCATGCTGTTACTGCCGAGGAAGCAAACATATTGATGTATTCAGCAAATAGATAAAACCCTAATTTCATAGAGCTATATTCTGTATGATAACCACCAACTAACTCAGTTTCACACTCAGGTAAGTCAAAAGGGGTGCGATTGCATTCAGCAAAGGCACATACTGTAAAAATTAAAAAGCCGAGTGGTTGATAAAAGATATTCCAATTCCCACCATGTTGCTGCAATACAATTTCACGCACTGACAAGGTACCAGACATCATTAAAATAGCTATGATAGACATACCCATTGCTAATTCGTAGCTGATATTTTGTGAAGCCGCACGAATAGCCCCCAATAATGAGAACTTATTATTAGAAGCCCATCCTCCAATCATTACACCATAAACACCTAATGAAACAACGCCGAAAACGTATAAAATACCAATATTGATTTCAATGGCTTGTACAAAAACTTCTTTTCCACCAATAATGAATGAACTACCAAATGGCACTACAGCACTTGACATTAATGCAGTAAACATTGATAAACATGGTCCTAAAATAAATAACCATTTGTCCGCTTGTGCAGGAATAAAATCTTCTTTAAAAAACATTTTACCGGCATCAGCTAAGGGTTGCAATAAACCACCCCAACCAGCACGGTTTGGACCACGACGGTCTTGAACATAAGCTGCAACTTTACGCTCTCCCCAAGTTGAATAAGCCGCAATTGCAAGAGTGATTGCAAAAATTACAATAATAATAAGAGCTTTCCAAAGAAACATACTTTCGGTAAGCCATTGTACAAAAGAACCCATAGTAAATTATTTACGAAATATGATCTACGAAGTACAACTCTTCAAAAAAATTGAAACTTCGACTTTATTACTAATAAATCAATATTCAATTGAGTATTTCAAATTACTTTTTGAAATAGCTTTCATTTATTTGCTTCAAAGCTTTATAATCTTCTGATTGCTTGATTTCTGACATGTCATTTACATAAGGACGAGAATCATCAATATTTTTGAATTGAGATTCAGCCAATTTTAATGCAAAATCAGGTTTCTTAATCAAGTTTGAACCATACTTATTAGCTGAAATAACCGAAGCACGATTTACTTTTGTTGGCCCTTCAATTACCCAATCACTTGTTTTCTTTTTCTCAAAACGACAAGTATTACAAATAAATGCTGTTACTTCGCCCCACTCATTTTTGCGAGCTGTTACACGAATAACTTCGTCTCCACGATACCATAATTGTACGTTACCACAACATTTATCGCAATCACAATGTGCATCAACTGGTTTTGAGAACCATACACGATTTTTGAAACGATATGTTTTGTCTGTCAATGCACCTACTGGACATACATCTATTACGTTTCCTGAAAAATCATTATCGATTGCACGGCCAATATAAGTTGAGATTTCGGCGTGGTCACCTCTACCCATTACACCGTGGACACGTCCATCGGTTATTTGGTCAGCGGTGTAAACACAACGATAACACAACACACAGCGTGTCATGTGAAGCTGCACATAAGGGCCAATATCTTCTTTCTCAAAAGTACGACGATCTTCCTCATAACGAGTTGTGCTTGTACCGTTTTCAAAAGCAAAATCTTGTAAATGACACTCTCCCGCTTGGTCACAAACTGGACAATCAAGTGGATGATTGAGTAATAAGAACTCGACTACTCCTTTACGAGCCTCTACAACCTGTGGACTGGTGAAGTTTTCAACAATCATTCCGTCTTGTACTGGAGTGATACATGAGGCAACTAATTTAGGCATCGGACGTGGGTCTTTTGCCGAACCAGCCGTAACTTTCACCAAACAAGCACGGCATTTACCTCCCGAACCTTTGAGAGGCTCGTAGTAACACATTGCTGGAGGTGCCACTTCTGGACCAATTTTACGAGCTGCCTGAATGATGGTTGTTCCTGGAGCAACTTCTACTTCCACACCATCAACAGTGACTTTAAACATTACTGGTTTTATATCTTCCATCAATTTTTCTGATAATAAACTTATTTTCTACTTAAAATAAACTTTTTAAGGAAATCTTATTAAACCAAAACGGCTCCCATGTAAACTGCTCCAGCTTTGGTAGCTTCCAATGGATGTTGGATATGCCATTCAAATTCATCACGAAAATGACGAATCGCACTGGCAACTGGCCAAGCCGCTGCATCACCTAATGGACAGATAGTATTTCCTTCAATTTTCTTAGAAACATCAACCAATAAATCAATATCACTCATTGAACCTTTTCCATGTTCGATACGATTTAATACTTTTTGCATCCAGCCAGTTCCTTCGCGGCATGGTGAACATTGACCACACGATTCATGCTCATAAAATCTTGAAAAATTCCAAGTATTACGAACGATACAAGCCGTTTCATCAAAAGCAATAAAGCCTCCTGAGCCCAACATTGTACCCGAAACAAAACCGCCATCGGACAATGATTCGTATGACATTAATCTATCTTCGCCGTTGGCATTTTTCAAGAATAATGCACCAGGAACAATCGGTACAGACGAACCACCAGCTACAACTGCTTTTAAACGATGACCTGTTCGAACACCACCACAATATTCATCAGAATTAAGGAATTCGTCGCAAGATAGACCTAACTCAATTTCATACACACCTGGTTTATTGATATGACCCGATGCTGAAATTAATTTTGTACCTGTACTTTTACCTACACCAACTGCAGCATAAGCCTCGCCACCATTATTGATTATCCAAGAAACTGTTGCGATAGACTCAACATTATTTACAACAGTTGGACTTTGGTATAGACCTTTTACAGCAGGAAAAGGTGGTTTATTTCTTGGATTTCCACGTTTTCCTTCCAAAGATTCTAAAAGGGCAGTTTCTTCTCCACAAATATATGCACCACCACCAGGTTGTATTATCAATTCTAAATCGTAGCCACTTCCAAGAATGTTTTTACCTAAGAAACCAGCCGCTTTTGCTTCCTCAATCGCCTTTTCAAGAATATGAATGACGTACATCAATTCACCTCTTACATATATAAATGATTTGTTTGCACCCAAAGCATAGCTTGAAATAATCATCCCTTCAATTAACAAATGAGGAATGGTTTTCATCAAATAATGGTCTTTGAATGTACCTGGTTCTGATTCGTCAGCGTTACAAACTAAATAACGTGGAACTCCCTCTGGTTTTGCCAAAAACGACCATTTCATTCCCATAGGAAAACCAGCACCTCCACGTCCACGAACGCCAGATTTCTTTACTTCGTCTACAACCTCATCGGGAGTCATTTTCTTTACTGCCTTTTCGACAGCAGCATAACCGCCTTTTTTACGATAAACTTCAAAAGTCTCGATTCCCGGTGTACTACAATGTTCTGTTAATATTTTTAGTGACATAATTCTTTATTACTTGGAAAGTTCTTCAATTATTTCGTTAACTTTCTGGTTGTTCAGGTGCATATAATATTTTTCACGAATTTGGAAACATGGTCCCCAACCACAAGCGGCTAAACATTCAACTTCTTTTAATGTAAAAAGACCATCGGATGTTGTTTCACCTTTCTTAATACCCAATTTTTGTTGAAGATGGTCGAATACTTCCTCTCCACCCATCAAAACACAAGGACCTGTTCTGCAATATTCGATTACGTGTTTACCAACAGGTTCTAAGTGGTACATTGTATAAAATGAAGCCACTTCATAAACTTCAACGGGCATAATTTGTAATAAACTGGCCACATAATCCATCACGTCTTGGCTCAACCAGGCAAACTCTTCTTGTGCTATGTGTAAGATCGGCAACAAAGCAGATTTTTGCTTTCCTTCAGGATAACGTGCTATTATTTCAGTAACTTTTTCTAGCACTACTGACGAAAATTGTAATTTTTTTTTCATTTCAGTCATTATTCTCTAACTAATATTCATATTCAAAAACTTCTTGCCAATGTCTATATTTTATCTCGCAAAGTCATCATAGGGCGTTCGTAGCAAATAAACAATAAGTACGAAAGCCCAATGGTTAAAAACCAATAAATAAAATAATTTAAAAAAGCATTATGGCTTAATAAAGAGGTGTGTTTTTCAAAAAAAGGGAAAATAATATCCAAAATTACGCTTAAGTTTAAGACATACATAGCATATGAAATAATGCTTATAAAGCTGATAATTCTAAAAAAAACGCCTTTTGCCGTATGGATTGAATCCATCAAAGGTAAAAATAGCATTATTTCTAATGATTCTGTTGAAAAGGCAAATGTTTGTGAAAAGAAACCATACGCAACTGGTGAAAATATTAAGCGAATTGACCAATGAAAAGCTATTGCTAATACTATGTAATGCCACTTATATTTTATCCATTTATCACTATAAAAAAACTTCATAAAAGCTGCCAAAACTCCATACATAGTACTATCTAATCGAGAAATAACAACATGTGCAAACCACTGATATGTGTTTGGATTAAAGTTGTTAAAACTATTGCTTTTGTATATTCGTATTAGCAAAGGCAACAAAATAAAACTTATAATAATGAGGAATAGAATCGCTTTTTTTCTCTCTTTGATGAAAAAACTCACTATAAAAATAGTACATGGCAAAAGCAAATAAAACCATTCTTCGGTGGCCAAACTCCATGATTCAATAAAAAATGGGAGTGGATTTTGAGTAAAATTTTGCAAAAAAACAAGGTGTCTTATATGAAAACCACCTCTATTTTGGTAAATAACAAAATGATGGATCAATAAAAAAAAAAGAATAAGATAATAGTTTGGTAAAGTTCTGAACCAACGCCTAGCCCAAAAATGGAAAAGATTTTTTAAATTTAATCCTTCTTTCCAATAAATCTCTATCAAAATTTTACCTATTAAAAAACCACTTAACACAAAAAAAATAGTTACTGCTTCATCTACCAAAAATATTTTATTATAATTTTGAGCGTTTATATCATTTTTTACTAAAGTATAACCATGGGCATAAACAACATAAAAAATAGACAAAAACCGCATAATATCTAAGCCAAAAGTACGGTTTTTATAATTTACAGCAAAAATATCAGACATAAATAGTGGTATTTATATTTTTAAATTTTTATTTTTATGTGATTTTTTTTCCACAAAGTACATCTCTTATATGAAATCAAAGGTGATTTCATATAGTCTCTTATCTCAAAAGAACTAAAATTGGCCAATTTATTAAGCATCTAACTCTCCAGCGATTACGTTTAAGCTACTCAAAATTACGATGGCATCAGAAATCGAAACTCCTTTACACATCTCTGGATATGCTTGATAGTAAATAAAGCTAGGACGACGGAAGTGTAAACGATAAGGAGCTCTGCCGCCATCGCTTACCAAATAGAAACCAAGTTCGCCATTTCCACCTTCCACAGCGTGATAAATTTCGCCAGCTGGAGCATCAATTTCACCCATTACGATTTTGAAGTGGTAAATTAAAGCTTCCATGTTTTTATAAACATCATGCTTTGGAGGCAAATAATAATGATTTTCATTAGCGTAAAACGGGCCTTCGGGTAAGTTTTCGAGAGCTTGACGAATAATCTTAATACTTTCCCAAATTTCTTGATTACGAACCATAAAACGGTCGTAAGTATCTCCGTTGTGACCGATAGGAATTTCAAACTCGAAATCTTGATAAGAAGAATAAGGCTCCATCACACGAACATCATAGTCTACACCAGCCGCACGTAAGTTTGGACCAGTAAAACCATATTCTAATGCTCTTTCTCCTGTTATTGTACCAACGTTTACTATTCTATCGACAAAAATACGGTTACGATTGAAAAGTTTTTCAAACTCTGCCCACGCTTTTGGCAAACTATTGTAAATCAAATCTTTAATTTTGGCAATAGCAGTTGGAGATAAATCTCTTTCCATACCACCAATTCTACCCATGTTGGTTGTTAGACGAGCTCCACATATTTCTTCGTAAATTTCATATATTTTTTCACGTTCTTGGAAAACATATAAGAAACCAGAATAAGCACCTGTATCAACACCCAAAATGGAATTACAAATAATGTGGTCAGAAATACGAGCTAATTCCATCATAATCACACGAATGTATTCAGCTCTTTTTGGAACTTTTACGCCCAAAAGTTTTTCTACTGTCATGTGCCATCCCATATTATTGATTGGCGATGAACAGTAGTTCATACGATCAGTAAGTGTGGTTATCTGGTAGAATGGGCGACGTTCAGCAATTTTCTCAAACGCACGGTGAATATAGCCAATTGTTTGTTCGCCCGAAACGATTTTCTCACCATCCATTTTCAAGATATTTTGAAAAATACCATGAGTTGCTGGGTGTGTTGGCCCGAGGTTTAATGTAGTGTATTCGGTATCTTCAACTATTGGTCGATTTAAGGCCAAAGCATCTGATGTATTTTTTGGTATTAGTATGTCTTCCATGTCAATTATCAATTATCAATTATCAATTTTAGTAAAATTGTCAACTGATTTATTGTTCATTGTTTAATTGTTAATTGAAAAATTATCTTCCAAACAAGGCATCAATCTTATCTTCCCGAGTGGCATCTTCGAGTGCATATTCCTTACGCAATGGGAAGTAATCCATTTCTTCGATATTTAAGATTCTGATTAAGTTTGGATGAGCATCGAAAAGAATTCCGAAGAAATCGTAGGTTTCTCTTTCCATCCAATTTGCTGTAGGCCAAACCGTTGTTGCGGTTGGAATATGAACATCATCTTGAGATAAGAAAACTTTGATACGAATTCTAACATTGTTTTCAAGACTGTGTAAGTGATATATGACCCCAAACTCAGCACCTTGATTATCTGGTAAATGAATTCCTGTCAAATCAGTCAAGAAATTAAAACGAAAAGTTTCGTGCTGTTTTAAGTATTCAAGAAGCGATATAATATGTTGACGATTGATAGTTAAAGTGAGCAATCCCCAAGGCTCTTCAAAAGAATGGGCATTTTCACCAAAATTTGCTATAATATCTTCAGCTATTTGTTGATTAGTCATTGTTATTTGTGCTTTTCAATCATTTCCATGGCTTCTGCCAAAATTTTATTTTTGTCAATTTTAGATAAAAGTTGTTTAGATGAATAAATTCCTTCAAAGGCTTCTTCAGCTGCTTGGTCTAAACTTAAAACAAACGCCTCAGCTAAATTATTGAATAACTCGTCTGTATTCATATAATCTCCGCCATACTTTCTTCTTTTATTTACTCTTTCTATTTTATAAAGCGAATGTTTGATAGAATTATCCCAAGAACGAGTGGTACGTTGCTCTGCGTTTTGCTTTATCAAATGAATAAGCAAAATTTGCATATAGCTAAATATTTTGTCTAATTTGTCATCCTTCGCCATTTCCTCCAATTCATCAATAATATGAAGGGCATCAGCGTAACGGCCTTCATTAATACTTTTGCGAAGTTCCAAAATTTCATCCATAACAAAGAATTATTGAATATTATACGATTCCAATAAGTGTTGATATTCGTCGGTATTTCTTCGGCGTAAAGACTCATTGACAGCCAATTCTTGAATTTGCATTAACCCGTCTAAGATTTGTTCTGGACGTGGCGGACAACCTGGCACATAAACATCAACAGGAATTACACGATCAATACCTTGCAAAACTGAATATGTATCAAAAATACCACCACTAGATGCACAAGCACCAACAGCGATTACCCAACGAGGTTCGGCCATTTGTATGTAAACCTGTTTCAAAATTGGAGCCATTTTTTTGGCGATTGTTCCCATTACCATCAACAAATCGGCTTGGCGAGGCGAGAAACTTGGACGCTCTGACCCAAAACGAGAAATATCATAGTGAGCACCCATCGTTGCCATAAACTCAATGCCGCAGCAAGAGGTAGCAAATGGCAATGGCCACAATGATTTACTTCGGGCGATTCCGATTACATTTTCAAATGAAGTTGCAAAAAAGCCAGAACCTTCAAACCCTTCAGGTGCTTCGACTGTTTTTATTTGATTACTCATATTTTCTGATTATCAATAGTGTAATTGTATTACTACAAATCCTATTATTTCAACTAAGTGTTAACTTAATTTGTTTGATCACTTACAAATTATTAGTCTCTTTCCCAATCCAAAACCCCTTTGCGAATAACGTAGTAAAAACCAGCCATTAAAAGAGTTAAGAACACCACCATTTCGGCAAAACCAAACCAACCAAGTTTCTTGAAATTCACTGCCCAAGGATACATAAAAATAACCTCAACATCGAAAAGAACAAATAAAATGGCAGTAAGGAAATATTTAATTGAGATTGGTGCACGTGCATCGCCATCGGATTCAATACCGCACTCAAATGGTGCATCTTTTAATTCACTGTTTCTTTTTGGGCCAATTGCGTGAGTTACAACCATCGTTGTTACAATAAAGCCGATGGCTGCTACAATCAGTACTAAAATCGGGAGGAAATCGGAAGGCAAATATTCTTTCATAAATCAATAATTAACAGTAGTATAAGCGTTACAAAATTATTTTTTACCGCTTTTTACTACCTCTCATCTTTCATGTCTCAAAATTACTATGGTTATGCTTAGAAACAAAATAAAAAAGGGGCGAAAATAATTAGGATTGATTTGTATTTTCTCTTGATTGTATTTTTAAAGTATTACTTATAGTTTTCTAAGGAGAAAGTTGCGTATAATTGCTTTTTTATAAAAAAATTATCGTTAGTTTCGCCCAAATTGATTTTTATAAAGTCATATTTTTGAAAATTTGTTTGAAAATCTTCAAAATTTTTGTCCATCAATAGCATTCTTAAGCCATGTCCACTATTTACATGAATAAAATTTATGTGATGTTTATTGATAAAAACAATAAATGTTGTTTTGCCATCGTATTCACTAGGATTTATGTATTTTATTCGGTTGCCGAAATATATCTTTGCAAAATAATCATCAATAAGCGTTAGATTTGTTTTTTTACTTATATCCCTTCCCATTTGATACATGACATTAAATTTAGTTTTAAGTTCTTGATGCATTAGCAATGAAAAAATAAAACAAAAGAAAAAGAAAGCTTGAAATAGATAATTCTTAATGGTATTCAAATTGATAATGCCCAAATCTCTTAGTACAATTTTATCAATTATTTCAGACATAGCGATAAAAGCTAATACCAAAACTACAACCAAATAATGGTCTCTTGGGTAAACAATTATCAGTCCGACAAAGACAGGGAAAAACAACAAAAAAATTGAAAGAAAAACATGAAAAGGTCTTGAAAACTTAAGTTTAAGAAGGGTTTTCTTCCAATTTATACCAAATATGGCAAAGAGAGCTATCAAAAATTTAAGAAAATTAATAATTGATGGCATTGCAGAAAAAATGCCTTCAAAAATAATATCATAGATGATAGATGGTAATTTTATTATACTTTTTTTGATATTAGTTGAACAATGCCAAAAAAACTTGGCAGGTTCATCGAAAGCTGCTGCAAAAAGCGACTGGGATTTAGTATTAAAAACTTCTCTAAAAAGTTTAAACTCCTCTGTTAAGGTAAACGGGTGTAGAATATTATATTTTTCACAATAATTACGAACATAATGTTGAACAAAAGCATCAAAACTTCTATTTGATAAAGGAGTACCGCCAAATAATAAATAAAAACTACTCGCAGTAATTAATAATATCAATAGTTTATAGCTATCATTTGTCAACAATTTTTCTTTTTTAATTATTTTTATACCAAATAGTATGACAATACTCAGAAATGAAAGAAGAAAGGCGATATAATATTCGGGTCTGATATAGCTAATTATGAGGGTAATGATACCCGTAACAAATAATTTCCCTAAAATAGTCTTATTCTTTTTTATTAATAATAAACCAATTATTACCAAAATGACTGATAAATTAGTTATTTTTGGCAGTAAATAAAGATTAAATTGAGAAAAAAGAAATAATAATGTAATGATCAACGAAAGGGTTTTATTGTATCCTATATTTATTAATAGAATTAATAAAAAAAAGACAGGAACAACTGATAAAAAAAAATAATTGAAATAATAAGTATGGATAGGGTCATTGGTAAAATAATTGATTACAGCATACCATAAAGAATAAATTGCTCCAATATAATTGTTTTGAAAAGGTAATTGAATATGGCTACTTGAATTTAAATATACAACTTCATCGCTTCCAAGTATATCAACAAATTTATAATTTCTAATTACAAAACATATTGAAAATAAGAAAAAAATCAAATAATAAGGTGTATTTTTTTTTATCATTTTTAATTTATTATTATTATAAATTATCTCAATATGAACCTCTTTGATTCATTGATATTTAATCCATTTAGTTTTAAAATATAATTATTGGGCGGAAAAGAACTTAGGTCTAATTTTATTTTTTTATCTATTTTATCAATGTTGGTTTCGTAATAAAGAAAACCTTTCAAGTCATAAATCTGAATCTTTACATTTTCTGTTTCATCTAATGCTTCCAAATAAATTTTTCCATCTTCCGAAGGATTTGGATAGATTCCAAATTTATCTAAAAAATTTATTTCTATGGTTATATTTTTTGAAAAAGGAGAATAACAAATAAGCTTTTTATTATTAAACAAAGTATATTCTTTGACCGCCTTAACCGCATAAATGCCCGATTCTTTGGTTTTTAGAATAGCTTCTTTGTCATTTATTTTTTCTGAGTTATTGGTCCAAATATAATAATCTGCAGAAAGTTTTGAATTGAGGTTTTTGGCTTCAATATAATAAATACCATTCCTGATTATTTCGGGAATTTCTACATTTTCTTTGACCTCAACTTTTAGGTTAGCTGTAATTGATTCACAGCCAAAATTATTTTTTACTTTCAATGAATATTCATCTGTTTTCTTTACCTTAATACTTTTTGCTTCATCTCCCGTACTCCACTGATAAGAGGTAAAATCATTATCTGCAAAAAGTGTAATAGAATCTCCTTGACAAATGGCTGTCTCTTTATTGGCTATAATATTGACTTTTGGGACAGGAAATATATCAACCGAAATAGCATTTGATTCATAAGAGCATCCATAAATATTTCTTCTTGTTACAAAATACGTTCCCGAAGTTTGAGGAATAATTGATGAAGAAAGTTCATTTGTATTCCAACGAATATTGTTAGAAACATCTACACTCAACACACTTGGTTTGGTATTTTCGCAAAACCCCGTAGGACCATTAATCCTAATAGAAGGAATTTTAAAAAAAGATTGATCAATAGCAATACTTTGTGTAAAATAGGCAAATCCACTATTATTTTGAGCCCGACAAATATATTTCCCCTCCTGTACAGCCCTATTTTTACTAAAATTTCCATCAGTCCATCGATAATTATTCAAGCCATCAATAGGTCTAAGTTCGATTTGGTTGGATGGTCCATTGGCACATTCAATTGTTAGCGGCAATAATGGCGTGGAATTTTTAGGAGTTGAATTTTTGAAAAAGGCATCATTCAGAGATTCAAACCAAATACTTGCAGCTAAATTTAGTCCTTCATTGGCAAAATGCCCGATATATCTAAATTGTGGAATATCAGGAATGCTTTCATCGGTATTTGGACCTTGATAAACGTTTGGCACCTGGCTTGCCACTTGATTTTGCCCACTAACATTTCCTACTCTTGCCACTACCCACGTAAGATTATCATGTTCAACATCTTTTCTTGATTTCTCAATTATTGTTTTTAAAAATTTGAAATAATCTTGAGACGGCATATTTACATCGGATTCCCCTTGATGCCAGAGAACTGCCCTAATACCAGTTCTGGAAGCATAATGTTGCAATGACCCCTGCATACCACGATAGGGCATTCCAGCAACTTTTATAAAAAGAGGATGTTGCTGTCTTAAATCGACACCATTAGCAGATTGAGCCCACCACTCTACAGAACTTCCGCCAAGAGCATTCCCATAAAAAAGCACAGGGACATTCAACTTTTTACATAATTTTTCACCAAGCCTTGCCCAATACCATGGAACAGGATTATAGGGACCTAATTTAGTAAAGTTACCTAATTGTGAGAACTTAAATGGAAGGAGATTTTCGTCAAACACATATTCTACAAAATCAATACAAGATACTCTGTCTTCTGTTGTACCAATTTCTGCACCAGGATATGTAAGTTGCCCTTCTGCGTTTGATTGTCCAGCTACTAAAAACACCTCACCAATTCCAACCCTATCAAGTGAAGTTTCAATCACGACACTACCACTCTTAAAACCTCTCACCTCAAGTTTATACCACCCACCTTTCCCTGTTATTGTACCACTAAATATTCCTTTAGCAACAGTAGAAATAGTTTGCCAATCAGTGCTTTCACCTTGTCCAACTTGCATCGGAATAAGCCTTGCATCAACCTTATCGAGTTCAACACTATAATCACCAGCAACATTGAAGGAAGCTGTATTTTGGTTATCTCTTTGAAAGACTACTCTTGAAACAGGGAATGTTATTTCCATTTGTGAGTAAGTTTCATTAAAACCTATACTTAACAACACAATAAACCAAATTCTACTATACATATTATCCAAAAAAATAAAGCTTTAACCTTTAAAAAATACAAAATTACTACATATAATAATGATTAACAATAGTTGTATTTTGATTCATTTAAATTTATTTATTTATTGGTTAAGTTCTTTTAATAGACCGCTTTCTCAAATTACACATAACTTTTCAAAGCTTTAGGGTTACAAGTCCACATACAATTAAGCACACTTAAGGAATATTTTTTTATTTATTCCGGTAAGTCGCTTAGACCAATCTAAAACACTAACTAGTGCCATTTATAAACTCAATTATCACACTTTTTTTAGAATTTTTATTTTGCTTTTCTATTTTTTTTTTAATTCTCCGTTTTTTGGTTTTTTATATAGTAGTTACTATTTATATGAATTATCTCTAATCCTTGATAACACAAATCACCCTTAATTTTAATTTTGGGGTATATATTAAAAGGCATTTTGGATTCGGTGGGTCTGTTTTAAATATTTTGATGTCGAATTTAGGCTCTTCTATATCAAATTGACAATGTAAAATCATGTTATCTTACTAATTAACAATTTATTGAATTTTTAGAATGTTTTTTTCGAACCGCTGAAATAAAGTTCTTGTTGTTTTTATGGTCGTTCAATTGAATGAACCTTGGCATTAATAATTACGGTTTTAGGATCTAAAAATTTTAATTTGGATGAATTTTTTAGTCAAACGATATCCACCAAAATTACTCCAATTTTATGAAAAATCTTTTTAAAATAACTTTCTAAAATTCCTTTATAAAAACCTAAGTTTAAAAAGGCAGGCGCTGCCTCAAATAATCTATCGTGAGTAATAACTAATTAGATAAACTAAAATTACCATCTACTCTACAATTAGAGAGTAGGTTTTTCTAAATATATATATTAATTACCGCATATGTTTATTCAAGAATAATTTCAAAAAATTTAAATTTAATCCAAAAAAAACTTTTTCATTATTTAGGATTTATATGTAAATCTTTATCGCTCTTAATAAGTCATATAATACAATATCACTGAAAATTTATTTAGGAAATAGTTTATTTTATTTAATATAATCCCGTCTTAATACTTTAAATTTTTTGCTTTTACATTTATAAGAATGATCCCTCTAAGAGTTTCACACAAATCAAATATTCGTCTTACATCAAAATTAGGTACATCATAACTTTTTATTAGTATTCCCTTCTAATTATAGATATTTACAACTGCATCTTTCAAGTCTTCTAGGGTTTCAATATTAATAATAGAATTGGGTGTTGGGTTAAGAAATACACTTAAACCCTGCATTGATGGATCAATATTAAATTTAAATTCACTTGAAAGTCGCGAAAAACATCTGAGAATCTTACCTGCTTCTAGTTGGTATGATATTGAGCCTTTTACGGCATAAGTGCTTTCTGTTTTTGCCTTAATCATCGTTGAAGTATTTGGTAATTGAACTTTATCTTTATACCATTCATACTTAACATCAAATAGACCTCTAAAAGTGCTTCTAGTGTAAATGCACCTGATTGCAAAACATTAATCCGATTGGAGAAGGTTTAACAATCACTTCTATTTCAGTAGAATTCGGAGAAGCACACCCATTTTGGTCAATTATTTTAACAGTAAAAAACCAGAGAAGTTAATTGTTAAATCTCGTGTAGATTTGGCATTACTCCATAAATATCCTTGACTTTCGGGTGCGTTTAGTCTCACATCATCGCCATCACAAAAGATAGTAGGTCCACCTGCAGTAATCGTGGATGTTGGTAGTAAAGCATTAATTTTTAATGAAATAATGTTTGAAATACTCTGACAACCAAAGTCATTTCTAGCCATAACAGTTTGCGATATAAAATTTGATTTTGAGGAAAAATTTAAATCTAATCTAACATTCTATGCTTTGTCCAACTCCATCATACCATTTCAAAAGGAATAAAAAACATTAGCTCATACTATTATTGATTCTATATATGAACCTTCAAAAGTATTTGAATAAACTTAAATTACATGGTTATGAACATATATTAGAGGTTGAAATTAGTCTGAGCTTACTCAGCTAAGACTAATAATCAACCAATTTAAATGCTTATTTTTGTCGCACCTACTTCTTGAAATTACATACTCTAGGTTCTGTTTAGATTTATGTAAAAAACAAATCGAAAACAAATAAGCAGGTTTAATATAATATTTATCTTTCTAAATTTTCCCAAATTAAGTCTTTCAAGTCATCAATTCCTTGAGTTGTAACTGCCGAAAAAAACACATAAGGTAAATCTTCGGGGATTTTAGTTTTTATTTTTTTGATTTGTTTTTCGTCAATCAAATCAATCTTTGAAATACTTAGTACTCTTTTTTTATCGAGCAATTCAGGGTTGTAAAGTTTTAATTCTTTAAGTAGAGTTTTATATTCCTTTAATGGGTTTTCAGCATCTGCCGAAACTACAAAAAGCAAAATTGAGTTTCTCTCGATGTGTCTAAGAAAGCGAAGTCCAAGACCTTTACCTTCGGATGCACCTTCGATAATTCCAGGAATATCGGCCATTACGAACGATTTGAAATTACGATAGGAAACAACGCCAAGATTTGGGGTAAGTGTCGTAAAAGGGTAATCGGCAATTTCTGGTTTAGCTGCAGATACCGCAGAAAGCAATGTTGATTTTCCAGCATTTGGAAAACCGACCAAACCCACATCTGCTAATACTTTCAATTCTAAAATTATCCATAACTCTTGACTAGGGTCTCCAGTTTGATGGTATTCAGGTGCTTGATTGGTCGAATTTCTGAAGTTCCAGTTACCTAAGCCACCTCTTCCACCAGAAAGCATAATTATTTGTTGTCCATCCTCGGTTACTTCACCTATTACTTCACCTGTTTCTGCATCTCTTGCAATTGTTCCGAGAGGAACTTCAATAAATTCATCTTCACCTTGGCGACCTGTACGTTTTGCACCTTCTCCGCCTGCACCATGTTGTGCTTTTATGTGTTTTTGATACTTTAGGTGCAGAAGAGTCCAGTGTTGAGAATTTCCACGTAAAACTATGTGTCCACCTCTACCACCATCTCCACCATCTGGGCCACCATTAGGTACATGTTTTTCACGCCTAAAATGCCTTGAACCAGCACCACCATTTCCTGAAACACAATTTATTTTTACGTAATCAATAAAGTTACTCGTCATACCTTAATTCAATATCTCAATGTACAATATAAGTGTATTTTAAATGATATTATTACTTTAAAATACACTAAAAATCCTCTAAAGAGGAATAATTCAATCATTTTACTTCATCAATTGCGTCACAAATCATACCGTATATTGCTGCCACTTCACCTATACCATTTATCTTAACAACTTTATTTTGTTCTTGGTAAAATGGTAAGACATGAATAGTTTTGGTAAAATACTCGTCAATACGCTTAATTAACTTATCTTCGTCGTCATCTGCTCTTCCGCTAACTTTTTTTCTTTCAGCTATACGACTCTTAATTTCTGATTCCGTCACATCTAATTGTAAAACTAAATCAATTTTTTCATTCTTTCCTTCCAAAAACATGTCCAATGCCTCAGCTTGAGCAACTGTACGAGGAAAACCATCAAAAATAAAACCAGTTGCGTCTTTATTATTTTGAACTTCTTCTTCCAACATATCAATTGTTATAGAATCTGGAACTAAAAGGCCATCCGCTAAAATTTGTTTTACTTTTTGCCCCAAAACAGTATTTTGAGTAATGTGCATTCTGAACATATCACCAGTTGAAATATGGGCTAATTTATATCTCTCAATAATCTTTGCCGACTGTGTACCTTTTCCCGCTCCTGGAGGTCCGAATATTACTAAGTTAAACATATTTATTGGTTCTTTATCAATTAAAAGGTTAGTTTTTCTAAAAATACTTCAATCTATGTATGAATGACAAAAATAAAGCATTTTTTAGAAAATGTATCTTTTAGTAGAAATAAATTATTATTCAACAACAAAAAAGCCTAACTGCAAATCAGTTAGGCTCGTTTGGGAATATACAAAATATCTTAATTTTTAGGTTGTGCTCCTCCTCCGTTCGGAGTATTATTATTCGGAGGAGTTGCTGTACCCGCTGCTGGCGTAGTACCACTTATACTTTGTAAAACTTGCGTAGCTTTTGTATTTGTAGGGTCATACTTCAAAGCAAAATTCATAAATTCAGTTGCTTTTGCTGGGTTTTTCTCTACTAGTAATGCCTTATATCCTAAATAGCCGTAAGCCTCTGAGAAATACTTTGCATTTTTCACATCTGCCTTCATAGCATCAGTAGATACATTGATATATCTCTCATACAATGGTGCAGCCAAGAATGTACTATCAACAGTTGTACCAAGGGCATATTGTTTTGCACGTGCTTTTTGAATATGTGGGAACATCCAAACATCTTTATATAATTCGATTGCTTTAGAGTAAACTGTATCGGCTTTTACAAAGTTTCTTGCACGCATGTAAGAATCTGCTAGGTTATAATAAACTGTTGCATCCGCTGGCTTTTTAGATGTAGCAATATTCTTTTCATAACGTTCAGCTACTTTTGGCCAGTTTTTAGCCACCTTATAAGTATTAATAATTGCACCATTGTAGTCAAAAGTTGAATCACCTTTTTCTACTGCTATATCCATGTTGATAATCGCCAACGAATCATTCAATTTCTTGTTTGCATCATCTTTAATACAAGAATACGCACGGCCTAACATGCCCCAATCTGAGGCCAAGTGACGATCTTTAGCAGCTTGCGTCAAGAACTGTGTGATATTTTTCACACCGTCTGCACACTCGCCTTTTTCAGTATGAATATAGCCTTTCAAGCGAAATTTGATTGGATCTTTTTCTGTATCAAAAATCTGATTTAAAACATTTAATGCACCATCATAATCTTTACTTGCTGTGGCTAATTTAATATAGAGTAATTTTGCTGCAGGTGTTGCTTCACTATTATCCAAACCTAATTTTGCATTCTCAGCGGCTTGTTTATACTTACCAAAAGTGGTAAATAACCTACTCAAAAGAAAATAGGCTGGTGAATAAGTTGGATCAGCTGTAATTGCTTCATTTATA
>Ga0209189_1001222_pt1 | contig 19639 bp, 14 predicted proteins | sample C_130820_EF_Meta_FD_187308 | JGI IMG/M metagenome (GOLD analysis project Ga0209189, IMG submission 187308) | Freshwater microbial communities from Lake Croche, Canada to study carbon cycling - C_130820_EF_MetaG (SPAdes) (version 3) | ecosystem: Environmental > Aquatic > Freshwater > Lake... | reverse complement strand
GTTGGGAATGCGCACCTTGTCCAACTGGCCGTGGAACCAGGTGGGAAAAAGATAGAACTCGGCATGATCGAAGCCGAAGCCACCCCTTCCCTCCGCAATCCCTCCCTTCCTCAGGATCACGCTCTGTTGACCAGCCCCAAGGGCCTCGCAAACGAGGGCCCACTCTTTGAATGCAACAGCCATGCTTCCGAAATACTCCCGCCCGTGCTTGCGCTCCATCAAAAACAGCATCGGCTTCACTTTGTTCGCCATCCCCGTTAGTCTCGTTCCATGGTCTCCATCACAACCATCTACGACGGCGGTCTCCGCTGCACCGCCACCCACGCCCCCTCCGGCGTAAGCCTGATCACCGATGCTCCGGTCGACAACCACGGCAAGGGAGAGAGCTTCTCCCCGACCGATCTGGTGGCCACCGCCGTCGCCAACTGCATGATGACCGTTATGGGAATCGCAGCCGAACACCATGGCGTGGATCTCAAGGGAACCACCATCACGATCGGCAAGGAGATGAGCGCCGACACACCCCGCCGCATCGTCGGCCTGAAATCGGTGATGACCATCCCGCTCCCTGCCGATCACCCGCGGCGCGCCCTGCTGGAGGCCGCGGCCAAAGCCTGCCCGGTGAAGCAGAGCCTCGATCCCCGGATCGACACCTCGGTGGAGTTCCGGTGGGTGGGATAAGAAGCAAGTCTACAACCGACGGTCGACGGTCGACTGCGGAATCCAGGGGCTTTGAGCAATTCATCCGAAGTTTTTCGGTTTGAGAAGCTGGATGTCTGGCATGACGTCCGGGAATTGAACCGCCTCATCTATCAGTGCACGGGGAGTTTTCCGTAAAAGGATCGGTTCGGCTTTGTGAACCAGATGAGAAGAGCCTCGATTTCCGTTTCCTCCAACATCGCGTAGGGATCAGGGCAAAATTCTGAACCGACTTCACCCGTTTTTCTGGAAATCGCCTACGGATCGCTGATGGAGTTGGCTTTCCCAACTCTTTCTGGCTCTGGATAAGCAATACCTTTCCAGGGAAGACTTCACCGAGATCATGGATCTTACTCTTATGATCGCGGCAAGACTGGGATCGCTTTCCAAATCACTGGGACGGGATCCGAAAAGGTGACTTGGCGCCGACTCGGTCAAAGGCGGTCGAGCCTCGACTCTCCTCAGTCGACTCGCCGATTCACTGAATCCACAGGAAACTCACCCCTGGGTTGGAGCGTTCCAAGTCTGGGTCTTTGCGGAGTTCGGGTGCCGCCGTGATCATCTCGAGCGAGGCGGGGTGAAAGATCGAGAACTCTTCCCCGGATGCGAATCCCAGGATGTCCCCGTTGCGCTGATACTCGGCAAAGACTTTCCTCAATCCTGTGCGGAGCACCCCTCCCCTGCCCCCGGAGCCGTAGCCATGGATGATCTTGAGCACGGAGATCCCGTCGCCATGACATTTGCGCACCTCAAGCAAGAGGCGTCTCTTGGCCTCTTCGAGGGTGGGAAGCCCCTCCTTGATCGCGACGACACGGAGGGACACAAACAGAGGCCTACTTTGACTTGAAGGCCAACTCTCCGCCGGAGACATCGGCCTTGATGGTCTGCCCCTCGTGGATCTTGCCGTCGAGGATCTCCATACTGAGCGGATCGAGAATCTTCTGCTGGATGACACGCTTGAGCGGGCGGGCCCCGTAAGCAGGGTCGTATCCCTCCTTGGCGAGATAGGCACGGGCCTTGTCACTGAGCTCCAAATGGAGGTTCTGCTTTCCGAGGCGCTTGGCGAGGCGTGCCAACTGGATGTCGACGATCTTGCAGATCTCCCTGTCGCTGAGGCGGTCGAAGATGACGATTTCGTCGATACGATTCAGGAACTCGGGGCGGAAGTGCCCGCGCAGGGCCTCCATCACGCGCTTGTTGCGCTCCTCCACGGAAAGATCCTCCATGATGAACTGACTGCCGATGTTGCTCGTCATGATGATGACGGCGTTCTTGAAGTCGACCGTGCGTCCCTGACCGTCGGTGATGCGGCCGTCATCAAGAACCTGCAGGAGGACGTTGAAGACATCGCCGTGGGCTTTCTCCACCTCGTCGAAGAGGACCACGGAGTAAGGCTTGCGGCGGACGGCCTCGCTGAGTTGACCACCCTCCTCATACCCGACATAGCCCGGAGGGGCGCCGATGAGGCGGGCGACGGTGTGCTTCTCCATGTACTCGGACATGTCGAGGCGGACGATGGCGTTCTCGTCATCAAAGAGAAACTCTGCCAGGGCCTTGGAAAGCTCGGTCTTCCCGACGCCTGTCGGTCCGAGGAACATGAAGGAACCAATCGGACGATTCTCCTCCTGCAATCCTGCCCGGGCTCTCCGGACGGCGTTGGAGACAGCCTTGATGGCCTGCCCCTGACCGACAACGCGCTCGATCAGACGCTCCTCCATCTTGACGAGTTTCTGGCGCTCTCCCTCTTGGAGACGTGAGACGGGAATACCTGTCCAGACGGAGACAACCTTGGAGATATCCTCCTCGGTGACCTCCTCCTTAAGCAGGGCGGTCTGGCCGCCTTTGGCAAGCTTCGCGTTGTGCTCCTCAAGCTTGGTCTGGAGATCTGGAATGCGGCCGTACTGAATCTCGCTCGCCTTCGCGAAGTCTCCCTGTCGCTGGGCAATCTGGAGCTCGTTCTTCAGGGCCTCGATCTGCTCGTTGATCTTCTGCGACTTGCCGATCTCCTCCTTCTCTTTCTGCCAGCGGGCCTTGAGTCCGGAGGCGGTCTCCTTGGTCTCGGAGAGTTCCTTCTCAAGCTTGGCGAGGCGCTCCTTGCTTGTGGCATCCTTCTCCTTGCGGAGGGCCTGACGCTCCATCTCGAGCATCATGATCTGGCGCTCCATCTGGTCGATCTCGGTCGGCATCGACTCGATCTCGATCTTCAGCCGCGAGGCGGCCTCATCGACAAGGTCGACAGCCTTGTCGGGCAAGAATCGGTCGGAAATGTAGCGGTGCGAGAGGACGGCGGCGGCGACCAGCGCGGCATCCTGGATCCGGACGCCGTGGTGGACCTCGTAGCGTTCCTTCAGACCGCGGAGAATAGCGATGGTATCCTCCACACTCGGTTCATTGACCATGACCGGCTGGAAGCGGCGCTCAAGGGCGGCGTCCTTCTCGATGTACTTGCGATACTCATCAAGGGTCGTGGCGCCGATGGTGCGGAGTTCGCCGCGGGCAAGCTGGGGCTTGAGGAGATTGGAGGCATCCATCGATCCCTCGGCGGCACCGGCACCGACGATGGTGTGCAACTCGTCGATGAAGAGGATGATCTCACCCTCGGAAGCCGTGACCTCCTTGAGGAAGGCTTTCAGACGGTCTTCGAACTCACCGCGGAACTTGGCCCCCGCGACCATGGATCCGATGTCCATGGCGACGACCCGCTTGTTTTTGAGCGACTCGGGAACGTCGCCGCTGACGATCCTGCGGGCAAGCCCCTCCACAATGGCGGTTTTGCCAACGCCTGGCTCACCGATAAGGACGGGGTTGTTCTTGGTGCGGCGGGAGAGAACCTGCATGGTGCGGCGGATCTCCTCGTCCCGGCCGATGACCGGATCGATCTTTCCCTTGCGGGCCATCTCGGTGAGATCGCGGCCGTATTTTTCTAGGGTCTGGTATTTTCCCTCGGGATTCTGGTCGGTCACGCGCTGGCTGCCTCGCACCTCCACGAGGGCCTTCATGAGTCCCTGATGGGTGACGCCGTTCCCGGCAAGCAGCTTGGAAACGGAGTTCTTCTCCTGACTCAGGGCCAGAAGGTAATGCTCCGCAGAGAGGAACTCGTCCTTGAGCTTCGCCATCTCGGTCTCAGCGGAGTCGATGGTCTTGCGCAGTTCGTTGCCTACAAAGGGTTGGGCTCCTCCGTGGACTTTCGGAAGGGAGGCTGCGGCGGCCTCCAGGTGGGCCGAGAGCGGTTGGACAGACACCCCCATCTTCTCAAGAATGGGGCGGGTCACCCCCTCGCTCTGGGCAAGCAGGGAAAGAAGAAAATGCTCGTTGCCGACCTCCTGTTGCCCCAGACCGGAAGCGATGTCGATGGCCCCGTTGAAGGCCTCCTGCATCTTGGCTGTGAATTTGTCTGGTTTCATGGGGTATCGGTTTCTTGAGTCCCTCAATTCCTGTGGGGGGGGGTCAGCTTGATCCCCCTGCGGAGGAAGGTGGGGATATCCAGATCCTCCCCCGCCACGATGGTCCGCTCGCTCTTGTCGAAACGCCCGCGCTGGTAAGTATCTAGATCGAGGGTTCCCTGTGTTTGCTTGGTTATGGCTGGCATTTTGGCGCTCGTTTTTCTGGAAGTGGTGGTTGTCGTCTGTGCAGAGGATCCCTGCACCGACGGAGGTGCTTTGAGGACCTCCACTCGCGGAGGAACTCCGTCGGTCTCCGGTGCCGCCTCCGAAACGCGGGTGCCGACCGGTTTCTCCGGGCGGCGTGCGCCGCCCGATGAGGCGATCACCGAGAGGGTGATCGGGGATCCCGCCGAAAGATCGGTGTGGACGCCTGTTTTTATCTGACAACTCTCGCCTGCAATCCGTTCAATTTCACTGACCGCCATCTGCACCTCGGCAAAGGAAAGATCAGGGGGACCCTGCAGAAGAAGCAGGACTGACGGGACACCGGTGAGGGCGGAACCGGGGGTCGTCCTGCCCGGCGCGCTCAGCAAGGGACTCTTGAAGGCCATCTCCAGAGCCTCATGGAGGCGGTTGGGACCCCCTGCCATCCCTGCCCCGAAAAACGTACGGGTGCCAGGAATGCCGAGCACATTCTTCAGGTCGGAGCGTGTGATCTTCACCGGTCCCAAGGTGGAGATCATGCGGTGAAGAGCCGTGAAGGATGCAAGCAAAGTCCTATCGGAAAGGGTGAACGCCTCACCGACGGCAGTTGTGGAGGGTGCACCTGCAGAGAGACGGTCGTTCTCGATCACCGCCACGGCATCACAGACCGTGTAGAGTTTTTCCAAGGCACCCTCCGCGAGTTCCTTTTTATCCCGTCCTTCGAAAGAGAATGGCATTCCGACGCATGCGGCCACGGTGATGCCATGGGATTTTGCGAGGATAGCGAGGGCGGGGAGGAGAAACGATCCCGATCCCCCCCCCAAGCCACCACAGAGAACCACGGACGAAGCCCCGGAGACCGCCCGACCGAATTCCCCGTCGATCGCCCGGAAGCCCTCTCCCGGATCCCCCTCGGGGACGGCGATGCGTTCGGTGACAACGGATGCAGAAAGCGACTCGGGGTCGTTGTTCACGACCAGCAACCCCTTCTTGCCGGGGCTCTCGACGGCGAGGAGATCCAGAATGGTCACACCCGCGTTGCCGACACCCACAAGCAGGCGATGCGGGGAGGCAGCGCTCAACGTGACCCCCTTTTGAAGATTCCACCGAAGCCCTGGGCAATGCGCTCGAGCATTCCTTCGGGATGGGAATCCTTGGTTATCAGACGGGCGTACTTGGTGAGGCCTATCGCCGTGGAATACTGGGGGTTCTCGAACGTCTGAAGGGCACCGCCCACATTCCGCGCCGTGCTGACCTGCACGGCCTGATCCAAAACATCGGAAGCTACGGCGGCGATTCCCCGAAGCCTGGCACATCCGCCGGTAATCATGACACCCGCACCGAGCAAGCCCAGCAAGTCGCCTCCGGCATTTTCGACATCCCTCTTCAGCAGTTCGAAAATCTCCTTGACCCTGCAATGAATGATGGTTCCGAGCGACCGGCGGTCGATGTCGCACCCAAGGAAGCCAGGGTCGTTCTTCAGGGTGATGACCCCTCCCTCCGATGCGTCGGGATCGGTCGCCGAGCCTTCCTGGATCTTGAGTATCTCGGCCCGTGCGATCGGGAGCTTGAGGCCGACGGAAATGTCGTTGGTGATATGGTCGCCGCCAATCGCCAGGACGCCGCTGTGGCGGACGGCCCCGTCCAGATAGATCAGGTAGTCGGTTGTTCCCCCGCCTATGTCGACGACCAGAACCCCGATGTCCTTCTGGTGCTGGGTCACGACCACCTGCGCGCTGGCAAGCGAACTGAGAACGACATCCTCGATCTCAAGATTCAGTGCCTCGACGCAACGGAGATGGTTGGTGATTCGCGTCTTGACACCGTGGACGATGTGAAAGTCCGCCTCAAGCTGCATCCCCTCGGATTCCAAGGGGTCGATGACATTCCTGTTCCCGTCGAGATGGTAGGCCTGAAGGATCGTGTGAAGGAAGGTGTTCGGCGGAGGGAGGGCGATCTCCTTGGCGTTGGTCTGAACCATGTCAAGATCGGCCTGCTCGATCTGGCGGGGATGCGGCAGAATGAGCGTGCCCCGGTTGTTGAAGCTACGGAGATGGGATCCGGTGATCGCCACCCAGACGTTGCCTATCTCGACGTTGGTCTTCTCCTCGGCATCGACGATAGCCTCGCGGACACATTCCGTGACGGTTGCCATATCGACGATCTCCCCCTTGCGGATGCCGCGCGACGGGGTCTCCCCCACTCCGAGAATACTGATCTGATCCTCCGCCCTGCTCTCGGCGACAATCACACAGATCTTGGTCGTGCCGATCTCAAGCCCTACAAAGATCTGTTCCTTGGACATGGCAAGCAGCGGTTGCTCAGTGCTGGGCGCTTTTTCCGGGCATTCCTGATGAGGGAAGCGGGGTGATTTTGGCGCTTCTCGATTCCGGGGTCAGGACGAAGGTGACGGGCGTGTTCCTCTGCATCATAAGGTTGGCTGTCTCTATCTTCCTTCCGGTATTCTGACAATGATCAAGGAGTTTCCTGAGCCGGTCGAGTTGATCCGGAAGATCCTTCGTTCCAAAGGTGAAACGGGCATTGGATCCGTCGGTCACCACGATGGCATACGTCTTGGTGGCGTCGACCGAGCGAAGGCGGAAGCTTTCTTCAGGAAATTCAGAGAGCGCCTCGACCAGGGCGACGGCCGACGTGAAGCGTTCCCCCTCAAGCTTTTTGCCGGGAATCATATCCGAGACATCAAAACCGATCAGGACAGGCAGGTGGAGAAACTCATCGGAAAGATGGGTCGGTTGCATCAGCACCCCCTCTTGGTCGCAAAGGAAGCTCTTGCCGGGAATAAAAGTTTCGGAAACAACCGGATCGGCACCGTCTCCCTCACCGGGACTGGGGATGAGGAAGATCGGAAGACGCCTTTCGATCCCCACCTCGATTGTGTCCGGAAGGCGCCGCTCAATACTCACGGATCGCACCTCGGGAAGCGCCGCCAACTTTTTGTTCGCCTGGTCGAGATCGAGCAGGAAGAGATTGCCTCCCGGTTTCAGGCCGGTGAGCGCCACGAGTTCCTCCTCCGACATCACGTCGTGAAGGTGCGTCACAAGATGGCGCAGCGAGTATTCCGAATTATTGAAGAAGAATTTCTCACAGGCCACCCTCGCCCCGGCGGCCGCCAATGCCATCAGGATGACCAGGGCGGAAACCTTCCAGAGAAGCGCGGCCAACTTGCTGTGGCGCTGGCGCCTGATGCTGGCGGTACGGACATTGAGTTCAAGCAGGTGCTGGCGTGAAGACGATCGTCCGGACCTGCGCCTGTTGCCGGTGGTGCGTCGGGTCTTCATGCTGTGTTGGATCGGGCGGAGCGTGCAGCGAGGGATAGGCAGGCTATCCTGCAGCAAAGCGCCGTAAAATCGAGTCCGGAAGCGGCGGCGGCCTTGGGTAAAAGGCTTGTCTCCGTCATGCCGGGGATGGTGTTGACCTCAAGGACGGTGGGCCCGTTGCTTCCCAGAAGCACATCGACACGACTGTAGACCTTGAGCCCCAGCGCCTTCACCGCGGCCAAGGATACATCATGCACAGCCTCCGTCTCGGCGGACGTGAGGGGGGCAGGAACAAGATACTCCGTGGCCCCCTTGGTGTACTTGTTGGTATAGTCGTAGAATCCCGCGAGCGGCCTGATCTCCACCACCGGGAGGATCTCTTCGCCCAGCACGCCGACCGTGAGTTCGCGTCCCCGCACCAGTTCCTCGACAAGCACCTCGTCGCCATGCTGTAGGCAATCGGCGATGGCCTCATCGATCACGGCGGCATCATGGATCAGGTGAACCCCCACGCTTGATCCCTGGCGCGGAGCCTTGATAACGATCGGAAGCGGAAGGGTCGGCATCTCCCCTCTCTTCAGGATCTCGGAACGGGGTGTCGGCACTCCGGCTCTCTGAAGCGCCTGCTTGGTGAGGATCTTGTCGAAAGCGATCCGGCTCTCCTCCGCCCCCTCGCCGGTATAGTGGATACCGCGCCGGTCGAGGATCCGCTGAAGACCGCCATCCTCGCCAAATGTCCCATGGATGAGATTGAAGACGAGTTCCGTACCCTTCGGGATCTCCACATCGGCGCCCGTCAACTCGATCTCGGAAACCTCCGCACCAGCGGAACGGAGGGCTGAGGCGACAGAGGCTCCGGAACGCAGCGAAACATCGCACTCCGGGCCCGGACCGCCCTTGAGCACAGCGATGCGACGGTTCCTGGGATCAAATGTGGTGCGTTCGTTCATGGTCGTTATCTCACAATCTCGCAGTCGACGGGGTCCTCGCCGAGGATCTGCACCTCGGTCTCAAGCTCGATCCCGCGTTCCGTGCTGGCCCTCTCCTTGATTTTTCCGATCAGCGAGAGGATCTCGGCGGCGGTGGCACCGCCGTCGTTGACGATAAAGTTAGCATGAACCTCGGAGACGCGGGCACCCCCGACAGCGCTGTTCTTAAGTCCCAGTTCCTCAATCAGCTTTCCGGCGGACATCCCGCCCGGATTCTTGAAGATGCATCCGGCGCTCGCCGCCGCCGGTTGCGTCTCTTTGCGGTGGCGGAACGAGGCGTTCAGCAATTCGTCGATCGCTTCCTGTCCGGCGGTTGAACCGGAGAGAGTGGCCGAAACGGCGTAATGGTCGTGCAGGACGGGAACATCCCGGTAACGGATCTCCATTTCCTCCGGCGTGCGTGAGACGATGTTGCCGTCGCGGTCCATGAACCGGATCCGTATAACCTGGTCAAAGGTCTGGACTCCCATTGCCCCGGCGTTCATGCGAAGCGCGCCGCCCAGATTTCCGGGAATTCCGTCCATCCACTCGAACCCGGTCAAACCCGCCTGACGAGCCACGGCAGCGAGTTGCTTGAGCTTCATACCCACACCGGCGGTGATCTCGTTCCCTGCGACGGAAGCGGTCGTGAAACAGCCCCTCCCAAGGTGGGCGACCAAGCCGGGAAAACCACCGTCACGGACGATCAGGTTGGAACCACGGCCCATGAGCATGAAGGGAATCCCCTCGTCGTGGCAGACACGCACCAGTTCGGAAAAACCCTCCTCCGTCTCGGGTTCAGCCCAGAAACGGGCCGGGCCGCCGACGCGCATAGTCGTGTGTTTGGCGAGCGGTTCAGCAATCTTGATCATGCCGGGCCCCATCGCCTCGCGGAGCCTTGCGCGCAGGGAGAGTTCGGTTGCGAGGAATGCTCCCGCCTCATGGATGTTTCCGGCTCCGAGGGTGAGGATCAGATCCCCTTTGCGCAGGGAGGAAGCGGCGGCCGCGCCTGCCGCGGCAACGGATGCGACTGCATCAATCGCGGGATGGCCCGCCTTCCTCGCCTCTTCGACGATTGTCCGGGAACCGATCCCGGGAATCGGCGTCTCTCCCGCGGGATAGACAGGGGCAACATGGACGAGGTCCGCGTCTTGGAAGGCTTTTCCGAATTCCTCTCTCAATGCGGCGGTGCGTGAATACCGATGTGGCTGGAAGAGCACGATCAATCTCTCCCCATCCCTGAGCGTGGCCCTTGCGGTTGCAAGCGTTGCGGCAATCTCGGTGGGATGGTGACCGTAATCGTCGAAGACCCGGAACTCCTCATCGCGGTACTTCAGTTCGAAGCGCCGCTTCGCTCCACGGAAGGACTTCAACGCCCCGGCGATCTCGCCGAAAGGCACCCCGAGATCGGTCGCGAGGGCGATCACCAGAAGCGCGTTGTGCGCGTTGTGATAGCCGGGAATCCCCACGGTGACGTTGCCTAGGAGTTCGTTGCCCCGGAAGACGGCAAAACGTGTCGAGAGATCCTCACTCTCGAGCCCTTCGATCCTGTAGCGGCAATGTCCCCCTGTCCCGACAGGAATCGCCCGCTCGTGGGAAGCGCAGACCCGGGAGGCGCCGGCGTCATCGGACCAATAATAGACATTTCCCGATGTCTGGGAAAGAAGACGCCGGAAGACCTCGTCGATGGCGGCAATGTCGGGATAATGATCAAGGTGCTCGGGTTCGATGTTCAGCACCAACGCATGGCGGGGATGATAATGAACCAGCGTGCCGTCGCTCTCATCCCCCTCAGCCACGAGGTGTTCCCCCTCGGAATCCCATCGGGCATTCGTTCCGAGGATCGGGATCTCCGCCCCGACATAGTGGGATGGCTTGAGTCCCCCGGATTTCAGGACATGGGCGGCCATCGCCGAGGTTGTGGTCTTTCCGTGCATGCCGCAGACAACGATTCCCTGTTTCCCCGACATCACGGCAGCTAGAACCTCGGCACGGCGCGCCATCGGTTTACCGAGTGCAAGAGCGGCGTCGAAGGCGGGATTCCCGGTACGGATCGCCGAGGAATAGATCACCAGGTCGGCATCAGCGACCATCGTCGTGCCGTGGGGTGTCTCGAAGGAGAGACCCCTCCTGCGCAGGCGCTCGACCTCCTTGGTGTCGGACTTGTCCGATCCGCTGACCCGGTGGCCGAGCGCCAGAAGCAGCGCCGCGATGCCGCTCATGCCGGAACCGGCCACCCCGATTAGGTGAATCCTTTTGGGGTTGCTTCCAAGGAGCATGGAAGAAATCCCGGCAACGCCCTCGGGATGGGATTCGACGGCAGGGCCGATGCTCATCGGCTAGCCTCCTCAAGGATGGTAGCGACACGCTCGGCGGCGCAACGCGGCAGGGCGGAGGCCGCTCCTGCAGCCATGCGTTCACGCCGGCGATCATCCTCGAGTAGGTTTCTGATCAGAAGGGCAAAGGCTTCGGGATCGGTCGTTTTTTCCTCCAGGAGCTCAGAGGCACCGACATCACGGAACGCCTCCGCATTGCGGTGCTGGTGCTTATCCGCCGCAAACGGGAACGGGATCAGAACCGAGGGGAGTGCGAACTGGGAAAGTTCTCCCAAACTTGCGGCACCGGCCCTTGAGACGACCAGATCGGCAGCAGAATAGGCCTCCTCCATCCGGTGATGGAAGGCCGCGACGTACGCCACGATCCCCTCGCGCTGGTAGTTGACGGCGGCCAGATTGTCGTCCCTCTCCCCTGTGAGATGGATAATCTGGAGCGGAAGTCCCGCGGCCGAACGGAAATCGCGAAGGTGAGGCGCGGCCCTGAAAATGAGCTGGTTGATCCCGGCCGCACCCTGGCTTCCCCCCATCACAAGCAGGGTGGGGGCCTCCGGGTTCAGGCCGAATGCCGCCCGGGCTTCGGCCTTGGCAAGGGGACTTCCGAGATCCTTGCGGACAGGCGTTCCGGTCACGATGCAGTTCCTTCCCGGAAAGGAGGACTCGCATGCCGGAAGGCCGAGCAGGACGCTATCGGTCCATCGGGCGGCGAGGCGGTTGGCACGGCCCGCGATGGCATTCGACTCGTGGAGAAAACAGGGAATGCGTGAAATTCGTGCCGCAAGCAGGGGCGCCGCAGAGGTGAAGCCGCCCATTCCAAGGACAGCAACCGGCTTGTAGCGCGAGTAAAGCTGGCGGCAGACGGTGAAGCTCTCCCAACCGCGCTTAAGGAAGCGGGGAAATGCCGGCGAGAGCAGGGCCGGCATGCCGATCGATGGAAGCTTTTCCCGACGGAACTCCGGATGGTCCCGCAAGGCCACCGTGTCGATCTCCTTCTCGGAAACCAGCAAGAGGACCTCGTGACCGCGGTCGTGCAGTGTCTCGGCCACGGCAAGGCCCGGAAAGAGATGCCCGCCCGTGCCGCCGCAGGCGATGACGAATTGTTTGGGAACCGCCATGAAATAACAATCAGATCCTGGGAACGGAGCGACCGGCCAGAATGACCTGGCGGTCGGTGGCCGGTACAACCGGGATCCCGATTCGGTGAATATTGACGAGGATTCCTACCATGAAGAGTGAGACCGCCAGGTTGCTACCTCCGTAACTGATAAATGGCAGGGGCATTCCCTTGTTCGGAAGCAACGATGTGGTCATGCCGATATTGACCGCTGCCTGCAGGGAGATCAACAGGAGGATTCCCATCGCGAGAAGTTTTCCGAACCTGTCCTTGGCATTCGCCGCGATCAAGCCGCCCGAGAGGGTGATGATGATGAAACCGAAGACGACCAACCAAGTGAAGAGCAATCCCAATTCCTCGCCGATCATGGGGAAGATGAAATCGGTGTGGGCTTCCGGCAGGTAGAGAAGTTTCTGCCGGCCGTTGCCGAGCCCCAACCCCTCGAATCCTCCCGAACCGAACGCAATCATGGCGTTCCACTGCTGGAGGCCCTTTCCGAGCCTTTCTTTCTCCGGGTGGAGGAAAATGGTCATTCGGGCGTAACGCTCCGGAATAAAGCTCGCGATCCCGAGAATCCCTGTGATTCCAAGTGTTCCCAATCCGCAGATCAACCATGTGTTGGCCCCCGCGATGAAGCAGATCCCCACTGCCATGGCACCGATGAGGGCCGTGGTTCCCAGATCGACCTCGGCGGCGATGAGCGCGAGCAGGAGGGAGAGCACGGCCACGGGGATGAGGAGTCCATGGAGCACGCGGGGGGAATCCGTTCCCTCGCGCGAGAACCACCAGCAGAGGAAGAAGAGAGCTCCGAGCTTTGCCACCTCGCTCGGTTGGAATGTTGCGACATGGAGGTTGATCCACCGGGAGGCCCCGTTGATATGCATCCCGACATGGGGAACGAAGCAGAGTGCAAGCAGAAACGCGGAAAGCCCGTACCACCAGGGCCACCAGGCACGCCAGCGATGGTAGTCAACCATGGCTCCCGCAACACAGGCGCCCGCTCCGATAAGGAGCCACAAGGCCTGGCGCTTCACAAAGTAATAGATGTCGCCGTGGCTGTCCTGAGCAAAGGCGCTCGTGCTGAAGAGCATCACCACCCCGAGGGTGACCAATCCCACGACCGAGATCAGGAGAAGGTAGATGCTGCTTCGGTGCATGACGCCGGTTCGGGCTCTTTCCGGAAGTCTTTCTTTTCTTATTTGGCACCCTTGCCCGTCGGAGCAGGAACCTTGAGTTGCTGGCCGATCTGGATCTTCTTCGGATCGGTGATTCCGTTGGCCTTCATCACCTCCTCCGGGGAAATCTTGAATTTCTTGGCGATCTTGTAGGGGTTATCCCCCTTCACGACCGTGTACATCGACACACTTCCGACCGCTGGCGGCACGGCGACCGCATTCGATGCGTTGGTGGGTATCGGATCCCGCCCCCCCCCGGACAACTTGGCGGTGTCCGCCGCAGCATCACCGGCGGCCTGCGTGATGACATGCTCCGGAACCTTCAGAATCTGCCCCACCTGTAATATCGCATTGCCGGAAAGGCCGTTCACTTTCTCGAGATCGGGAATGGCGACTCCCAGGGAGGAGGCGATTCTGGTCATCGTATCACCGGCGCGAACCATGTAGGTTTTTTCGGAAGCAGTGGCGGATGGCACGGGCTCGGAAGTGGCGGTTGTGTTCGTTGTCTCCGGCGCCGTGCCTTGGGCGGCCGCCTTGGATGCTCCAGCGGCGGAAGTGACCAGACCGGCGGCTTTCTGCAAAGCCCCCCTGGCGCTCGCAACCAATCCCTTGCCACTCCCCTCTCCCTGCGTGGACGCGGCTTTGATGGCATCCCCCTTGGTGGCCTTCGTTGCCTCGGAAAGCTTTGCCACCATCGCCGACTTGTCCCCGGAGGTGGGCTTGCCATCCGAATCCGAGCCACCGGGCGAGGGATCCGGGTTGGCCGATGGCTCCTGCGACGGACCCGAAGGGACCGAGGGCATGGTCTTGGCGACTTTGGACGCAGAAACCTTTCCCGCCTTCATGGAATTGAAAGCATAGAGTCCGACCACCGCGATCACATGGAGCAGCAAAACGACCATAAAGGCGTGCGAAAGCTTCATGTTGGGCTCGGGGCCGTAGTCTTCATATTCCTCGGCGGCATGCATCGTTGCCGCACGCGCACGGAGCCGACGGGTGCGTTTTGGTGTCATCGGATTCATAGGTTGGTTGATTGTAGGTTTCGAGGCGATTGCTAATTGCTGGTTGGTGATTTCGGTTGTTCGGGAAGAGCAAGGACGAGGGCGCGGAAGACCTCTCCTCGGCGGACGTAGTCGCGGAACATGTCGAAGGAAGATGTTCCCGGCGAAAACAGCACGGTTGTTCCCGGTGCGGCCCGGGATGCGGCGGCAGCAACCGCCTCCCCGAGACTTTCGGCAAGAATTGTCGGGATGGATACCCAGTCACGCGCGATCCGATGGCGCATCTCGCCTACGAGAATCGCAAGGCTTGCGCGCTCCGTGACCAATGGGCAGATCGATGCGAATTCAAAACCCTTGTCTTTTCCTCCCGCAATAAGAATCAGGGGGCCTTCCACGGAGCGGATTGCCTGCTCCATCGCATCGAGATTGGTTGCCTTGGAATCGTTGATCCAGCGGACGCCTCCCCGCTCGGCAATGAACTCGCAACGGTGCGCCGGGGGTGTATAGTGGCTGACGGAGGAGGCCATGCGCGAAGGGTCGACCCCGAGAGCGATCCCCGCGGCGAAGGCCGCCATGAGATTGGCCGCATTGTGGGGACCCCGCAGTTTCGTGGCATTGAGATCCAGGAGGATGCGGCCGTGGTGAAGGATCCGGCACCCATTAGCCAGAGTGAGATCGGCCCTTGGATCCGTCACGCTGAACGTGATCCTTCTCCCCATAAGTTCGGGAAACTCCTCCCCCGAGGGAAGCACGACCCAATCCTCCGAGGTGATGTTTTGGAAGATGCGGAGCTTTGCATCACGGTATTCCTTCATCGAGGGATACCGGTCGAGATGATTGGGGCTGAGGTTTAGCCAGAGCGCCACTTTGGGACGGAACGTCCTGATCGTTTCCAACTGGAAAGAGCTGACCTCCGCCACGAAGACATCCGTCGCGACGTTATCCAGAAGAAACTCGGCCATCGGTGTCCCAATGTTACCGCACGCGGTGGCGCGCAACCCCGCACCACCGAGCATCCGCGCAGTGAGTTCCGTGGTTGTCGTCTTGCCGTTGGTTCCCGTGATCGCGACGATAGGCGTGGTTGTCAGCGTGAACGAAAGCTCCATCTCGCCGAAAAGAGGGGTTCCCTTGGAAGTCACGTTGGTAACAAGCGGCGCGTTCTCCTCGATTCCCGGACTCAGCACAGCCAGATCGTGACGGGCCGGATCCCGCTCCGCCTCGCTTCCCGTGATCACTTGAATCCCCTCACCTCGCAGCATCGCGGCACGTTCCCGGAGAAGATCTGACTCACCGCTGTCGAGCGCCGTCACGACGGCGCCACACCTTCGCAGCAGGCGCGCCGCGGCTATGCCACTGCGTCCAAGACCGAGGACCACGGTCCTTTGTCCTGCGTAGGGATTGGTGTCGGGAATCATGGTGAGGAAAAGGACTCTCAGCGCAGCTTCAGGGTGGCGATTCCAAGGAGACCGAAGACGATTGCCATGATCCAGAAACGGACGGTGACCGTGTTCTCCTTCCAACCGGAGAGCTCGAAATGGTGATGCAACGGGGACATCTTGAAGATCCGCCTTCCGGTTAACTTGAAGCTTGCGACCTGCAGGATCACCGAGAGTGCTTCGGCGACGAAGACACCGCCGACAACCGCAAGCAGCAGTTCCTGCTTGCAGCAGATGGCGAGCACGCCGAGAAGTCCCCCGATTGCAAGCGATCCCGTATCTCCCATGAACACCTTTGCCGGATGGCAGTTCCACCAGAGAAAGCCCAGGGCCGCTCCTGCGAGAGTAAGGCTGACGACGGCGAGTTCCCCGGAAAAACCATAGTAGGGAATCTGCAGGTAGAATGCCGTCTTGTAGTTGCCGGCGAGGTAGGTGAAGACTCCAAAGCATGCCCCAGCCATGACGGTGCATCCGGAGGCGAGGCCGTCGAGTCCGTCGGTCAGGTTCACTGCATTGGAAGCCCCAACGATGATGAGGATGTAGAACAGGTACGTCCAGTTACCCATGCTCAGAACGGGACCCTTGATAAACGGAACAAAGAGCTCCTGCGCCTGCTTCTGAAGCTGTGGTGAGCAAAGGAAAAATGCAGTGATACCCACAGCCAAAAGGCACTGCAGGGCGAACTTGAGCCTACTGCTAATCCCGTCCGAACTTTTTTTGGCGACCTTGAGCCAATCGTCGTAAAAACCGATGCCACCAAGCACGATCACCGTGACCAGGCAGATCCAGACAAACGGGTTATCGGGACGCGCCCAGAGCAGCGTGGAGGCGACAACGGCACCGATCAAAAGAATCCCCCCCATGGTCGGGGTTCCCCTTTTTCCACCGTGAAGTTCGTTCAGGCGATGGACCTCCTCGGCGCTACGGATCGGTTGGCCGAGTTTCAGTTGTACAAGCCGCCGGATCAGCGCATCGCCGAAGAGGATGCAGAGAAGGAAGGCGGTCAATCCTGCGCAGAGCGCTCGGAAGGATATATACTGGAAGACATTCAACGCCTTGTTGAGAGCTGTACCGTGAAGCAGGAACCCGAGTTGGGAGAGGTAGTAGAGCATAAGGAAGTCGGTTGCCGATTAGTCGATTTGTTGGAGGATCTGTTCCAAGCGCGCGCTCCGACTCGCCTTGAGCAGAACGAGATCACCGGGTTGGAGCATCCGGGAGAGCATTTCCGAAGCCGCCGCGTTATCCGCGACGGTCCGGGCATCGCTGTGTCCCGCAGTCATCGCGGCATCGGCCATCGCGGAGGCCTCCTCTCCGACGCAGATCAGGGTCTGAACGGTCCCGGCGGCCTTCCTTCCCACACTCTCATATCCTGCCGCGGCATGGGGGCCAAGTTCCCCCATCCTGCCGAGAACCGCGATTTTTCTCCCGCTGACCGGCGCGACGCTGAGGGTTTCCAAGGCCGCGACCATCGACTCGGGATTGGCGTTGTAGGTGTCGTCGAGAATGGTCGCCCCCTTCCGCGAGACACGGGTGAGCCGCCCTCCCGTCAGTTCCGTTTTTTCAAGCGCATCGGCGCAGAGTTCCAAGGGGATTCCGCAGAGTAGTCCGGCAGCAACGGCCAGGAGGGCATTGCAGATCATGTGGCGTCCGGGAACGGGGAGAATCGCGTCGGCCCTGCCGAACTCCCCCTCGATGACGAATCGGCTTCCTGCCATACCGAGGTTAAGATCCACAGCGCGCAGATCCCCCTCACCGATGCCGACAACCAGAACACGCCCCGCCGTCCTCCCACGCAACTCCTCCGCGAAATCATCATGCGCGGGAATGATGCCGAAGCCTGAAGCCGTGACCTTTTCCAGGAGATCCCCCTTCTCCCGGGCGATCTCCTGACGGCTCCCGAGATACTCAATATGTGCCGTGCCGATGCCGGTGATGATTCCGATATCGGGACGCGCCAGTCCGGCCAGCGGGGAGATCTCCCCCCGGTGATTCATGCCGATTTCCCAGACTGCGGCCTGATCCTCCAGATCGGCATCAAGGATCGAGAGCGGAAGACCGATGTGGTTGTTAAGATTCCCCTTGGTAGCCGTCACACGAAGCATCGCGCGAAGCACGGCGGCCGTCATGTCCTTCACGGAGGTCTTCCCGCTGCTCCCCGTCACCACGACGCTCTGGAGCGTGAGTTGCGAACGCCATGCGGCCGCAAGGAGCGTCATTCCCGCAAGGGCATCGGGCGTCGTGAGGATCCCGAAGGAAGAAGGCAGCCCCGTCGGGGGTTCGTCATCGCAGAGAGCCCCGACCGCCCCTCTCGACGCCGCTTCCGCAAGGAAGGCATTCCCGTCGAAGTTCCCGCCGCGGAGCGCCACATAGAGATCCCCGGGACGGATTTCGCGCGTGTCCTTGCAAATGCGCAGCGCCAACGCAGACGGGTCGCCCGACATCAGCGTGGCGCCGCTCATTTCAGCGATACTGGAAAGTGTAAGAGGATTCATCTCAGCGGACCTCTTGTTGCTCCTTCCGTGCCATTTCACGGGCTGTGACCTTCACATCGTCGAAAGGATGCCTTCCGGTCGCGGTCTCTTGGCATTTCTCATGCCCCTTCCCCGCAACGAGAATGAAATCCCCGGGCGCCGCCAGTTCCACCGCGCGCCTGATCGCTCTTTCACGGTCCAGAAAGAGTTCATGCCCTGATCCCCTGAGTCCCTTCTCGGTCTCACGAAGGATCGCCATCGGATCCTCGCTCCGCGGATTATCCGAGGTGATGATGACCTTGTCGGAATGGCTTTCCGCGGCAGCAGCCATGAGGGGACGCTTCGAGTGATCGCGGTCGCCGCCGCAACCGAAGACCGTGATGATCCTAGCCGGAGCGAGTTGCCGGAGTGATCGGAGCACGTTCTCCAGAGCATCGGGCGTGTGGGCGTAGTCGACGAAGGCCTGGAAGTTCCTCTTTACGGGAACGCGTTCCAGGCGTCCTGGAACCTGCGGGATCGTCGCGGCCGCAGCGATGGCGCGTCGCAACTCCACCCCCATCGCGGAGACCGCGGCCAGTGCGGCGACCGTGTTGTAGACATTGAAAAGACCTATGAGCGGGGTTCTGACAAGGTAACTCCGTCCTTTGGCATCGAGCCGGAAGGTTGTGCCGGTCGCCGCGTGGCGGATATTACTCGCGCGAAAGGCGCAGTTACTTCCCTGTCCGTAGGTGATGACGGGCACCGAGGAGCCGATCCTGTCGATCAGACGCCTCCCGTAGCGGTCGTCGGAATTCACGATCGCGCGGCCTTTTTTTGTCGCCTGCTCGGCCAGCATCGAGAAGAGGCCTGCCTTCGCATCGAAGTACTCCTCCATCGTCCCGTGATAGTCGAGGTGATCCTGGGTGAGGTTGGTGAAAATCGCCGCATCGAATTCGACACCTCTCACGCGGTTTTGCACGAGGGCGTGGCTGGAAACTTCCAGGGACGCCGCCAGAAAACCGCCTTCGCGCATTCTCGCCATCATCCGCTGCAACTCCATCGATTCGGGCGTTGTCCGCGAGGCTGGCTCGGTGATTCCGGGAAGAACATATTCAATCGTCCCGACAAGCCCGCAAGGACGGCCGACAGCATCGCAAAGGTGCCTGATGATCCAGGCCGTGGTGGTCTTGCCGTTGGTTCCCGTCACCCCGGCAACGGCCAGTGAGGAGGAGGGATTCCCGTAGAATGCCGACGACAGCGCGGCCATCGCCACGCGCGCATCTGAAACCCTGACAACAGGAACCCCAGCCATCGAGAGAATCTCATTCCGGGGAAGATCCTCGGCTGTCACAACGCCAACAGCTCCCTTTTCGATCGCCTCCCTGACAAAGTGGATTCCGTTCTCCTTGGATCCCGGAATCGCAACAAACAGATCGCCTGGGCGTACAGATCGGGAGTCGCAACTGAGACCAGTGACTGTTGCGTTGGCGCTCCCCATGACGGAGATTACCGGGGTGGATTGAAGGAGGCGTTCGAGACCCATAGAAAGATTGCTCACCGGACACTGACGGCCGCTGTGCTCGACCCCACTCTGGATG
>Ga0209189_1001221_pt1 | contig 19641 bp, 21 predicted proteins | sample C_130820_EF_Meta_FD_187308 | JGI IMG/M metagenome (GOLD analysis project Ga0209189, IMG submission 187308) | Freshwater microbial communities from Lake Croche, Canada to study carbon cycling - C_130820_EF_MetaG (SPAdes) (version 3) | ecosystem: Environmental > Aquatic > Freshwater > Lake... | reverse complement strand
CCAATTTGATCATGACTGCGGAGAAATTAATCTCTGGATCAAGTACTACCACGTGATCAACTAGGCCCTGTTTGATAATTAATACTGCCGAATCTTTCTGTTCTTCAGTGTCGCCCAACAGATCTAAATTATTATATAACCAGGTATATAGACCTTCAATTTCTTCAGGTCGAGCTTTACTACAAATAAGTTTTCGAGCATCCTGTATCCTGCCCTGCTTAAACAACTCTACCATTTCAATCTTGTAATCACCAATAGCATTATCGCCGGCAGAAGGTTTGACTAAAATTTTATCTTCAGTGACATTTTGTTGTACAGTATTGATACATTTGCGTAGATCAGGATAGGTAATTTTAACATAGTCATCTAAGGTATCTAGATCAAAATCAATGTTCTCTTCAACTAAGATCGTGGCAATTCTAGCAGTGAACTCTGTTTGATCAGTCTTTTCTATATGAAATCCTTGGCATCGACTATGTAGTGCGGGAATAACTCTATTGGGATAGTTACAGGTCAATATGAATCTTGCAGTATTGGAATATGACTCCATCAATCCACGCAAAATTGCCTGAGCATTGATGGTCATGTAATCTGCTTCGTCAAGCAACACCACTTTAAATGGGCCAAATGGAATCATTTGTACAAAATTTGTAATTTTGTCTCTAACAGTGTCTGTGCTATTTTCTCGACTGGCGTTAATTTCTAAAACATCAAATTCTTCAATGCCCAGTTCATTTAGCAACACACGGGCCAACGTGGTCTTACCAATTCCCGCTGATCCACTCAACAATAGATGTGGTATACTGCCATCTTTAATCCAGGACTGCACCTGCCTACGTTGTGCTTCATCTCTGAATACATAGTCGCTGACAGTTTTTGGCCGGTATTTTTCAACCCAGAGTTCAATCATCTTAATGCTTCCATTGTTATAATCTTATCAAGTTCACGGCCAAAGTCTTGATCACTAGTGATGATATATAAGTTATCAAAGTGTCTATCTTTCTGAGCATCATATCTACGAGTTTGAACAACACGGCCACCGTTGGCATTGTGTATTTCAAACTTTATTGATCGTTCTCTTGAGAAATTAACGCCATCATCAGCGATATAGATATCATCATTTGGCGGCAAAGTCTTCTCGTCAAGTAACCAAGATCTAAGTTTTTGTTTTAGTGTTCTTTTCTTCATAAGTTGTTTTTCTAGTCGTGCTATATTTCTTTTGCTACTGGCAATCTGTGGGTTAGAATATCCTGCTGTCATGGCAGTTCCGTAGTTACTCATAGTTTATTCCTTTCTGCTTCTGCTACACGTTTGCGTAAACTTGATGAACTGAAAGAATGATCTCGGCTGTTGTAAACAATTTCAATATTTCGATTATAACAAATATCTTTGCCCGTGAAATCTTTATTTGCGTATTCTATACCTAATATTCTAACATCTATAGGCAAAGTTAGCAAGATATCCTCTAGGTCTTTTTCTGTTTGATACACAACTATTTCATCCACATATCGTGTGGCACTAACTGTTATTTGTCGTTCAACAATACTTTGAATTGGTTTATTTTTAGTATCTGGTCGATCTATCGTGGGATCAGTTTGTAATCCAGCAATTAGGTAATCACAGTGATTTTTAACTTCGGCCAACATGGCAATGTGCCCTGCATGTAATAGGTCAAATGTTGAAAAAACTATTCCAATCTTTTTACCTTCTTCTTTTAATTGTCTAATTTTATTGAATATCATGTTTTAAAATTTTAATTAATCGTTCTTTTTCTTGTTCTCGCATCCATTCGTCCTCCATAGAAAAGGTAGGACACCGTTTGATGGCATCATCAATAAACCATTTTAATCTATAAAGATCTTGTTTTGCCGGCCACTGCACAAATCCAGTAGCACCATTGTCTTGTACATCATAGACAATGGCGTTGATTTGCTGTATGGCGGAATTAATATTACGTGAAGTTTTATATCCCATGAATTATATTAGCATGGGCATGACTGATAAGTCAAAGTTTTTGATTAAATTATTCTGCTCTAACTACGTCGCTGGGTTTTTCATCAGCACTCATCAAAATACAGTCATTGTCCACACCGTGAATTTTTAATATGGCGCCGTCGTGCTGTTGCACTTCATACTTGCGTGTCCAACGGCCATGCTCAATCAGAATCCACTCACCCACTTTGACATCATTCTGGTCAGGTCCTATGGCCCAAACTTTGGCCCATCTAGGACGTATGCCTTGTGTTTTTCCATCATCAGATGGAATATAAATCCCACTTGCAGTTTTTTCCATGCCAAAATCCATGTCACTGACCAGTATTTTGTCACCAATAGGTGTGATTTTGCCAGTCACTTTCATTGTTTGTCCTTTGATACCTTGTTTGGAGCCACCACAGTGGGAGCAGCCGATGCTGGTTTGGTTTCTAGAGGCTGCGCCACAGGTTCATCAGCTGTGATCTCTTCATGCACAGTTTTTTTAGGAATTTTGTGATATTGAGCAGCAGCTTCTTCTCTTTTTTGAACAATAACGCCTCCAGGTCCCAGTTTGTCACCACGAGCATTGAGATTGGCATTGCCCACTGCGGGAGTCAGTTCATGTTGTTGGGACAGTTTGGTCATATCAACCATTTTTCCCTGAGATGATCTATACAAAGTCATTTTTTTTCCTTATTTCAAAAATTCTCGGATGTCCAAATCAAATTTCAAAGAGTTGATTTTATGCACACCCAAAAGGAATAGGCAATAACTGGACACACTGCTGCCCCTGCCCACTCCCCATATGATGTTGTGTTGTCTCATGACATCCACTAGATATTTAACATATTTCAAAAGGTCAATCATGTTATATTGATAAAACAGTTCCAGTTCCGCAACAACCCTTTGATATTGTTCTTCATTTTGAGTTTGATCAAGCAAAAATTCCACAATATCAATATTTTGGTATTCCGTGGGCATGAACCAGATTTTTTGATTTTTCTGGTCCCACTGATCAAGATCAATATCAAATTCTGGAAGACTTGTTAGTTTTGCAAGATTGTCAACATTAGCATCAACAGCAGCATTGAACTGATCAATGCTGTCAACATAAACATGGCTCAAGGAATCAATTTTACCCAAGTACAATGCATCAAAAGTCTCCTGCTCTGAAAGACCAATTTCACCATAATTATTTGTCCTCACTGCGGCCACCTTTGATAATTTTGGGTTCGAATTTTGATCCACTGCCGAGATCCAAATCTTCCCATGATATTAAAGATCCTGTTCCTGTGTCTAAATTGTCTTTGTTCCACCAATGATCGCCTGATAAATCTAACCCAGTTTCTTCTGGATCTTTAATACAGTATTGTACATGATCACCAATAACACTGTCAATGGTCATAAATCCAATTTCAAAATAGTTAGCAGTGACGCTTTGAAATTTTCGAAAAAGCACACTGCCCACAAAGTAGTCATAAGGTTCTGTGGGAAAATGCACTATACCTGTGTCCATGTCTTTGAGCGTCTCTGCCAAAACATGATGAGAATAGATAAAAATACTGTTTTGTAAACACAGATCCACTAAGCTTCTCAATTTTTTGAATCCCATGGCAATCTCAGCTGGTGCCATGGGCTCTATGGCTATGCTGATACTGTATTGATTGGGTATGATAATTTTATCAGTGAGTAATGTACATGAAAAGCCGGTAGGCCAAATATAGTGTTCTAATTCAGTCGACATTGATCAAATCTTCCAATCCATCTTGCTGTGTTTTTTTGTTCAAATCTTGTGAGGATTTGTGGTGCCTGTTTTTTTGCTCCATTTTGAAAGCATCCAATGTTACGGCTATTTGTTGTGCTGCCTGACCTTGACCCAGTTTAAGAGCTATGAAATACTTTTTACTCAATTCAGATATTTTGGATTCTATGTCCTGTTCTTTTAATTTTGACAAATCTGGTAATAGGGGATTGAACATCATTGCACTTTCATAATATAGCAAAGTGCATAATAGGGTGGCAAATTGGTGTTTGTTGGAGATACTCCAGCTGGGTTTGTGCCAGATATGCCAGTAAATTCTGCACTGGTGTAGTACCTAGCTTGATCATAATCAGTTCTACCAGAACCCGCAGCGCCGCCTGTACCAGGTACTTGATCAAAACCAGAAGCTTCCAATCCAGCACCATTTTCAGCGTATGGATCAACATGTTTGTGCTGTTTGTCAACAATGTCATGCGAGTGTATGGGCACTATACTGTCAGCAGAGCCGCCAACGTCATGAACACTGTAATTACTGCCAGCTCCAACCACAAATTTATTTCTAAGATCGGGTATGGGATATGTATACCCGCCAGCAGTAGTATAAGTGGTACCGTCACATAAACGCCAACCTGTGGGTATGGTTCCTATAGAATTGTACCATAATATAATGCTGCCAATAGGCAAATAGTTGTTGAGTGTGTTTTGAAACGCTGCCAAACTGCCACCCAATTGAGGATTGACGATGTTCACTGTGGCAGGCAAATTCGTTGATGACGGTGTAAAAAATATTTTTTGAGCAGCTACATCAACTCTACCAACTGTGAAATTAATTAATTCATTATTGGTAAAAGTTGCTCCAACTATGATTTGATCAATTGGGGTATTGGTTACAAAATAGGCGCCATAAGTAGCATCGGTGCCATAACTGACTCTTCCCACACCAATTACATTGGTCAATAATGGAATATTTCCAGCACCCTTGGTTCCATTGCTATTTCTACCAGTCACAATTATGTCGTTATAACCTATAACGTTGATTGATACTGAATTGGTGTTTCCTATTTTCAACAGATTTAAAGCATTGAGATATTGAGTGGCCGTGACCACAGGAGCATTGACGTTGAACGTGGTGGCAGCCAGCCCATCCATGTAGCTGTTGAGATTGCTCAATGCTTTTTGTATATTGGAAAAGTTGTTTCTAAAACCCTGACTGGAGTTGTTCTGTCCAGGTTTAGGAAAACTGGTGTCTATATTGGTTATGTATTGTACAGCTGATGTCATATGGATAATTTATTAATGCTAAAATCCCACAGCGGACCAATAGTATGAAACTGTGTTCAATGAAAACACTCTATTGACATAAGCATTTCCAGCCGCCCCGTTACCTGTCACACAGTTGTAGGTAACAATATTTTGGTAATAGTTCACAGTAAAACCAGTTTTGGTTGGAGCTATAGCACCGTAAGATCCGGTAATATTTGTGACAACATTTTGCTTACCAGTTATCGTGCCCGAGTCAAAGGGACAACCATAAATTGGTTCACAGTGAGTGACGTTGGGATTGATAGCTGTTGGCGTGATACTGATGTTCAATGTGCCGTTGGCAAATCCTGAACTAGTATTTCCAGCAACAGTTGGGTAAGTGATCAATTTGGTGCCGCGAGATGGAGAATTGGCCACATGACCCCAAAACATCACTATTCCGCCAGGAAATACTTGGTAAGTGGTTGTGGTGGCAGTAATTGTTGTGTTAACAAGATTGCTGTAGAGAGAACTTGCTGCTGCTGTGTACTTGAGCTGCCCATTTATATTAACATCTCCGCCTACATAGACGTTCCCAGCTATACCTGCGCCGCCATTTACCACCAATGCACCAGAAGAGGGTGATGTGGAACTGGTCACTGAGTTTATAACTATTTTGCCAGGAAATCCCCCGCCAAAAAATGGCAAAACTGTGCTGGTAGTCAATACTGTATTTTTATTAAAAGTTGGCATGGTTACATCCACGCTGGGATCTAAACCACCGCTGCCTGAGAAATAAATCTTGTTTCCATCAATTTTGGTAATGGTAAATGGGCCAGTGCCAGTGCTGGGACATGAAAATACACCACCTACCAGCAAACCTTGAGTTGAACTGGGAGTGATAAAGTAAGTACCACTAGCATCTGTGTCAACTGAATTAATATTGACAGCAATGGTCACTATGCTGGAACTGAATGCTATGGCGCCCGCAGCAAGTTTTCCGTTACTGTCTTTACCCACCAATGATAATACATTTCCCACGGTAGTTATGTAAGCAAATGTTTGTGTACTAAAATAAAGTGGACCTAATGTGGTCAGAGACTGTGTGGCAGTGATCTGGGGTGAATTTATGTTCACTGTGCATGCTGCTATGTTGTTAACATTGTTATTTAATTTGGTTAAGGCCTGTTGAATATTAGAAAAATTGCTTCGAAAACCTTGAGTGTTGTTGTTTTTTCCAGGCACCGGAAAACTAGGATCAATGTTGTTGATATTGGATGTGGGGTCACTCATAAAGATATTTATCAATCAAAAAAGAACATTTGCCAAAGCCTAGAGTTTTCAGGTTTGTAGCCAAAATAGCCCAGGGCAGCATGTAGATATCCCGCATTGAAAATTACCAATCTATTGTAAACATTGCCAATGCTGTCCACTGGTTCAAATATGGTTTTGTCCAAATTCTGTGCTCCATCCCCTCTAAAAGCAGCCATGATGCCTTTTTGACTGTTGTGAAAAGCTTGGGTGCCCTTGACTGCAAATGACCCCGTGCCCGTTTCAAAAGGAGCGTTTGGCGTCAAATATATCATGCCAGCCCATTTTTGCGAATCACAATGATACACCAACGGTTCGCCTTCCATGCTGTATTGAAATTTGCCATTCATGCCGTGGTCTTCCCAAGCAGTGATTTTTTCTCCCATGATTTTTTCAAATTGCTCTTTCAAACCAGGGAATAAAAATTGTTTGAAAGTGCGTCGGCCGATATATCCTCGACCAAGGCCGCCTTGATCAAACTCCTGTGCTAGTGCAAATTTTCTAATCTCATCAGGATTGGCATAAAAATTATCCACGACCCAAAACCCTTTTCTTGGATGGTTATTGAATTGCACATCAAATGTTTTTTCTGGTGGCTGATAGCCCATACTGATCAAATTGTTGTCAATTATATTCGTGTATTCATCATTGATGGCATGATTCAATTTTAAATCTATCATGATGTCTTTGGCTTGATCCACTAGTCCAGTATAATAGCACCCAAGGCTTTTTTGGAACAGCAAGGATATTTTTCCCAAATAGTCACTGCTAATGTTCATGGGAGGCAAATCAAAGTCTGCTAGTTCCAATCCCAAATTGGTATATGTACAGCACTCCTGCCATTCATATTTGCGTTCAGACAATTTGGCAGCCATAAAATATGCTTCGGGGCGATTTGGATACAATGCAATGGCCTTGTGTATCAAGGTTTGTTCAGTGTGTACACGTTCCCCTAATGTTTGAAAACACTGGGCCAATTTCAGTAGCAGATAATACTGCATGTGTGTATCATTGGTTCTTTCTGCAGATCTAAGATAAAAACTCACAGCACTGGCAATTTGACCAATGGCCTGATACGCTTCTCCCAATTCGTAATTTATCGTTGCGTCTTCTGTTTGATTGATATAGTTTTGAAGTTTTTCTGCCAACATGGTATTATATTCCTAACATTTCTTTTAACAGTGTTTTGGGCATCCGCAACACAAAAGCAGCATTGTCTTGGAAACTGAATGATATCAACAAATCATTGTCAACAAAACAAGCGCCACAGCTGAATTCTATGTTAGCTTTCATGAAACTAAAACTATCAGTGTATTTGACTATGTTCCAATCACGATCCCATACCACAAATCTATTGTGATAGCTGCCATCCTTTTCTCCAAGATTGGTTTTGGTCAAATTTACACCATGCAATACTGCAAAGTAGTAATCTCCATAAGGCAACACTTGGCTACTGCCTCTAAAATCTGGAACTCCGCTAATGTATTTTGATGAATCCAAATGCACTTGAGTGGTGGTGCCGTCATCAATGTTGTATTTCACTATTTCAGTGGGGTTGGACCATTTGACAAAATGATAAGGCTGATCCAAAATAGGCATCCAATTTTTTTCACAATAGCTGTCATCTTTGAAGGGCGCAGGTATTCTATACCTGGCAATTTCACGTACTTTTTGATCTTCAAAACTCAATTGGGACAGTTCCATGCGTCCTTGACCATTGGTTGTAGTGTCACGTCTCACACCGCACAGGTAGATCTTGTTGTGCCATTTGATCAATCTAGCATCTTCTAAGCCCACAAATTCCCATAACGGAGCAACATCTAACAGTGAGGTATCCACATGACTGACAGTGTCAATGTTCAAATTTTTGTCCAATTTGGCAAAAAAATTCCATGTTCTAAGAGTCATGTCATTTTCAGGATGAACATATTGCAGCGGACCGTATCTATGTTGGAATTTTTTTACTTCAGAATGATACAAGGCATAGTTTACATGTCTGATGTTGATGATCAGTTGATCGCCATCAAGGAATATTGATGGATTCATGATGGCAGTGCCTTTGGTCAATTCGGGCGGAACCAACAAGGGGTGTATACTGCCCCCAGCCTCCAAAGCAATTTTGACCAATCCGTATTTTTTTATAGTGTCAATGATCTGCATGTGTAACCTTAATAGTAGTAGTAAAAATACTCAACTATTTAAGTTACTGCATCACCTAGCAATAAATTTTTCAATTTCTGACACTTGGTTGGACAATTCCTTGATAGATTCGATCACTAGTCCAATCATCCTATCATAGCTCAAGGTCAGCATGCCATTGTGATCTTTATGAATCACTTCTGGTAATACAGCTTCCACTTCTTGAGCTATTAGTCCTGTGTTTGATCTTCTCAAATAATCAGGTTTATTGGACAAGAATTCTTCATTCCAATCATACATGACACCTCGAAGTTGTTTGACCTTGCCCAATGCATGTTCAATGGTTTTGATATTGATTTTCCATCGCAAATCTGATGCATAGGATGAACTACCATAGGCAGTGATATTGGCTGTGGCAGTTAGTGATCCTACTCCGTCGGTCCATAGACTGGAACCAGATGTCACACCAGTGCCGCTGGCATTAATGTACACCAATCCCTTAGCAGTGCCTGAGATGGCAGTTCCAGAACCATACAAGCCCTGTGTGCCCTGCCAGCCCTGTGTTCCTAGTTTGCCTTGAGCACCATTGTAGCCGCCCAATCCCTGCAGGCCCTGTGCGCCTCCCAGCCCTTGGCTACCTTGAATACTTTGTCCAGGATCCCCTTTTCCAGTTGGTCCCTGTATTGCCTTTCCTTGAAGACCTTGTGTTCCCTGAGATGTTCCAGATTTGCCTTGCAGTCCCTGCAGGCCTTGATTGCCTTGTAGTCCCTGTTTGCCCTGTGCTCCTAAATTGCCCTGTAAGCCTTGTGCTCCTTGAAGACCCTGTAGTCCCTGTCTGCCTTGAGCGCCCTGCCCTCCTGGGCCTCCCTGAAGGCCGCCGCCTTGCAGGCCTTGAAGACCCTGCGGTCCCAGTATGCCTTGAACGCCCTGTCTGCCTTGACTGCCTACTCCAGCTATTCCTTGCAGCCCTTGCAGCCCTTGCCCGCCGCCGCCTTGTAGTCCTTGGATGCCTTGATTGCCTTGACCAGATTTGCCTTGCAGCCCTTGCAGCCCTTGCAGCCCCTGGCTGCCTCCGCCTTGTAGTCCTTGGATGCCTTGATTGCCTTGACCAGATATGCCTTGAGCACCTTGAATGCCCTGTGGTCCTTGTGCTCCTTGAACACCCTGCAGTCCTTGATTGCCTTGACCAGATATGCCTTGAGTGCCTTGAATACTGGTGCCTTGTAGTCCTTGAACACCCTGCAGTCCTTGATTGCCTTGACCAGATATGCCCTGAATGCCCTGCAGTCCCTGTGTGCCCTGTTGACTACCTGCTATGCCTTGAGTGCCTTGAATACTGGTGCCTTGTAGTCCTTGCACTCCCTGCAGACCTTGTAGTCCTTGGATGCCTTGAGCACCTTGACCGCCCTGTCTGCCTTGAGCACCTTGAATGCCCTGTGGTCCTTGTGTTCCTTGAACACCCTGCAGTCCTTGATTGCCTTGACCAGATATGCCCTGAATGCCCTGCTCTCCATTAAGGCCTTGAATTCCTTGGTCTCCTTGTAGACTTAGTCCCTGTGTGCCTTGACTGCCAAATCCCTGCAGTCCTTGTAGTCCTTGGATGCCTTGAGCACCTCCCCCTTGCATACCCTGTAGGCCTTGAGTGCCTTGAGAACCCTGCAGACCTTGTAGTCCTTGGATGCCTTGACCAGATATGCCCTGCAGTCCCTGTGTGCCCTGCAAGCCCTGTGTGCCTTGCGCAGCACCAGCTTGCCCTTGGACTCCTTGGTTGCTCAGTCCTTGCAGTCCTTGCAGTCCCTGTGTGCCCTGTTGACTGCCTGCTATGCCTTGACTTCCTTGGAAACCAACTCCCTGTAATCCTTGATTGCCTTGTAAACCTTGTGTTCCCTGAGCTGTTCCAGCCAGTCCCTGAACTCCCTGTAAGGCCAATCCTTGAAGGCCCTGCACACCTTGCCAGCCCTGTGCTCCTAAATTGCCCTGTAAGCCTTGTGCTCCTTGAACTCCTTGAACGCCCTGCGATCCCTGTGCACCACTGCCTTGCAGTCCCTGTACACCCTGCGCTCCATCCATGCCTTGAAGACCCTGTGATCCCTGTGCAGTACCAGCCTCTCCTTGCAGTCCCTGTGTGCCTTGAGCACTCTGCGCTCCTTGCAGGCCTTGATTGCCTTGTAGTCCTTGAGTGCCTTGACTACCACTGCCTTGTAGTCCTTGCAGTCCCTGCAGACCTTGTAGTCCTTGAGTGCCTTGACTACCACTGCCTTGAACACCCTGTAGGCCTTGAACTCCTTGAGTGCCCTGTAAGCCTTGTGGTCCTTGAACACCCTGTAGGCCCTGTGCGCCTTGTGGTCCTTGAGCACCTTGAGCACCTTGAAAACCTCCACCCTGCATGCCCTGCATACCTTGAGTGCCTTGTGGTCCTTGAGCACCTTGAGCACCTTGAAAACCTCCACCCTGCATGCCCTGCATGCCTTGAGTGCCTTGAGTGCCCTGTTGACTACCTGCTGGTCCTTGCAGTCCTTGAACACTAGTGCCCTGCAGACCTTGAACGCCCTGTTTGCCTTGAGCACCTTGAAAACCTCCTCCTTGAATGCCCTGCAGGCCTTGAACTCCTTGTCCTCCCTGAAGGCCACCGCCTGTGAACAGTACACCGTTTTGATAAAGATTGCCACCAAAATAAATATCTTTGGCTATACCTATGCCACCAGCAACTACTACTGCTCCCGTGTCAGTGGACACAGCATTGGCAGTACTGACTGCCGATAGCTTAGGCACAGTTAGTTGACCAGTACTGTTCCTGAAATACAAGCTGCCACTGGAATATTCTGAGTAAAAACCAGCAGCACTTACACTAGGCGAAAGTGTGGGATAGTAAAGGTTAGTGTCAAGAGCTCCAAGTGGGGAAAGATACAGTTGTCCCACACCCACTGAATAAGCAGTTTGCCATGATGCAGTGCTACCCTGCGATACCAAAATGGTGCCGCTGGAGCCAATTGGTATAAATGCTGTGGTGTTGGCACCAGATTGTATTGGTATACTACCGGTATCTCCGTTGGCTATGTTAGCAATCACAGCAGCAACGGGGCCAACTACACCTTGAAATCCTGTATTGCCTTGAATGCCTTGAAATCCTGTATTGCCTTGAACTCCTTGAGAACCCTGCATGCCAGTGGCTCCCTGTGTTCCACCAGATCCTCCTAAGCCCTGTAGTCCTTGTGGCCCTTGCCGTCCCTGAGCACCACTGCCTTGAGCACCTTGTGCTCCTTGCAGGCCTTGCCCCCCTTGACCAGATATTCCTTGAATACCCTGCGGGCCTATTAGAAAAGGAGTCAATAATGTAGCTGCCTGCTGTGGAGTGACATAATACTCAACACCTGAATCTTGCACCAAAACAGCAGTTGTGTTAGTGTTTGGATCAGCTAAATTCAAAAATGCAGTCATTTATTTTACAACCTTAAAAATTCAAATGTATTTATTAGTTTGCTTGCGATGTTTACAGAAGTATAAGATATGAACTGCTAGTGGAACTTAGAGTCTGCTCAAATACCAATCTATCTATGGTAAAATCTATATTGTTTAATTCAAAATGACCCAAGGATTGGAAATACTGTTTGAAATTGGCAATTATCTGGACTGCTTTGCCAGGCAGGGCATAACACAGTACTACGCCAAATATGAATTTTGTTTGATCAATTATAGCAGATTTTTGCCAATATGGGTAATAATCAAAATTAATACCAGCATTGGATTTGTATCTCAATTCTTGCCGTATCTTGTTTAAAATTTGTTTGCCTTGATTGTGATCCAAAATATCCAAATAAACCACATCAAATAGGGGTATTCCCTGATCATCTGTAGCAGATTGATACATGATCTTGCCAGTGTAAAAAATTTTCTCTTGGTCTGAAATGGGAGGATCAATTGAATAGTCATGTACAGTGTTGAATTGCTGTATTCCATAGTGTAAATACATTTTGAAATCCTTTTGAACGCCAAAATTGACATCTTCTTTTCGATATATCAAATTGGGTTCAAACACAGTGGTATTGGAAATGAATCTTTGATATTCCAATCTCAACAATCTTGGCAAAAACAATCTGGCATAGATATTGGTATACTTCAAGGGTGTATTGCTGATTTTGAGATCAAATGATTTGTAAGCAGCTGCCACTGGATATGTTTTTGAAGTTACCACACTGTTCCATGTTGCGGCATTGTAAATAGTCCCCGTGGTTGCTACCACACTTATAGTGTATGTGCCAGTGCTGATTGGCACTCCCAAAATATCTCCATTGGTATCAAGAACAAGTCCGTTAGGTAAATCATTTCCCACAGAAAAATATTGCAAATCATAAATTGTTTGAGTGTGAGTAGCTACCATTTTTAGTGTGCTTGGTACAAATTGAGGTATGATTCCCAAACTGGATGTTGTGACCCAGGATATTCTATCACTGTTTTTTTGAAAAATATCCATACTGAAATACTGCGAAGCTGATGCGTATTCATCTTCGTAGGGATTGTATCTATTGGCAGTGATTAGAAATTCATAGTTTGTCAAGTAATTGGGCTGGGGATCAATTACCCCATATATAAATCCAGATGTTGTGTCCAAGCTCATGGAGCTTGGAATATTGCCAGCTGTTGATTGGTAAATGACGGGTCCAAATACAGGAAAAGCCGCGTAAGCAAATACAGGTATGATTTCATAACTGTTGTCTTGGAATGCTCCCAAATAGGGATTTTGCAAAAAAGTGGGATCTTGAAAAGTGCTGTTAACAGAGGTCACAGTCATTACAAAATTTTGAGGTGTTGATCTATAGCCATTGCTGGCCAAAACTCTAAAATTGTATGATTTTGTATCCACATTGGGCAAAACTGAGACGTCAAGTTTTATAAAACCATTCAAAGTGCCTGTGCTGTAAATGTTCACGCCAGCGGGTAATGTGCCCGAAGTGCTCAAACTGTAGGTGATGTTGTAGGGACTGGATCCCACTCCAATGGGTGCATTGGCAATCAACTGCTGTTTGACATATTGATAATTTTTATATGTACCGTCTGCATTAGGTCCTTGAAGGTATACAGTGGCAGTGTTATAGCTCCAAACTGGAGCTGCAAAAGGCAACACAGCAATGCTAAATGATCTATCTACTGACAATCGAAAAAGCTTGCTGTAAGCTCTTATCACAAAATTGTAAGTCACAGGATATATAGATCCCTGAACAAACCCACTGATCACACCATTAGCACCGTTCTGTGTCAATTGGCATCCTTTTGGCAGAGATCCTGATATAACTGTAAAGATGGGATCAGAATTGGCAGTTACTACCAAAGCTGCAGAAATAAAGCTGCCTGGTTCAGCCGGATTTACCAGCTGTCCTTGATTGGTCAACCAAGAAAAATTTATTTTGGAATCAATTTGCAAATCGTAATCGTTTGCGACATTGACATATGCAGGGTAACTGCTATCTGAAGCCAGTATGCCAAAATTATAAATGCCAGGATATTTTGGTGTACCAACCAATGTGTTGTTCACCAACTTGATGCCTTCTGGCAAATCTCCATACCATACCTCAAAGAAATATGGTGCTTGGCCGCCAAACACTGTCAAGTTGATCAAATATGTCTGACCAATTTTACCATTGGGAAGTGCATCAGGTGTTAGCGTAAGTTCAGGATCCAAGATGGTCAGAGTGACTCGGGATATATTGGAATTGCCAGCAGCATTGTCAGTGTAAAAATTAAAAGTGTCCAAGCCATGATAACCACGATTTGGCTTATAGGTCACAACTAGATCGTTAATGGTCAAAACGCCATGAATGGCATTGACTGCAATGTATACATGGTCGTAAATTCCATTCACATTGAGATTGATGACAGTGCTTAGTGAATTGTAATCAACATTTTGATAAGTTGGCGATGTGACAGGAGGGGATGCACTAACGACAAAAAGTGCAGTCAATGCTGTGCCATTTGGACTACCTAAACCAGTAGTAGCATCCCACCCTTGAGTGGTACTAAAACCAACACCCAAGTATGCGTTATTATTGGCTGATACAGTAGGCAGTATATCATGGAACACAGTGGGATTACTATAAAGTGTGGTATTAATAAATCCCACGCTTGTTCCTTTAAGTTGGTTGATCCTTGCTATCAATCCTGCCCACAATGGCGCCGAAGCACTGGTACCGCCGCCATAATTATTGGACACGTTTGTGCTGGATGTTGAAGCATAATAAAAATAAGTAAACCCTGTATATGGGTCAGCCACCAAAGCAACATCAGGGGTGGCACGACCAGTTGGTGTTGAACTAACACCTGTGGCATAGTCTTTAAGTGTTATTCCTGTTTGCCAACTTGGTGCTGCATATCGAGTACTTGTGTTGCCGCCAGTTATAAAATAATCTTCTCCGTTGTTGTTCCAAGTCACTTCGCTAGCAATGGATCCATTGGGATTTAATATGAGACTGGTGCCGCCAATTGATAATACATACGGACTTGATGATGGCCAACTTGCTCCATAGCTACGATAAGCATATCCAACAACCGGTCCATTATAAGGTCCCCAATCGCCAGAAGAGACAATTACAGTAACACCTAATACAGCGGCTTGCGCCAATAAGGTGTCTGCAGTTGTTGTAGCATGGGTTCCTTCTGCTCCGCCAACACTTATAGATACTATTTTTGGAAGATAGCCTTTATTTTGTGGATCGTACAATATAGCATTAAGAGCAGATTGGACTGTATTACAAATATACACAACAACAGTAGCTTTTGGCACAATGCCAGCAGCCATGGCAATGTCCAACATAACTTCACTATTGGTTCCGCTTACTGTCCCGCCAGAAGGGTTATTTGTTTTTCCATCAAGTAGGTAATCTACTACCGTGGTACCAGTTATACCATACGCAGCAAATGTGCTGTTTAAATTTTGCTGAGTATATCCACAATTCCACGGTTGTACCACAGCAATTACTTGTCCAACACCATCAGTTCCATCGTTATTTCCTGGAAAATTGTAGGCTGTAGCAGCAACTTGAGGTTTAACCAATCGAGTGTTATACCCTGGAGTTGCTACTGCTGCTCGAAAATTGTTCATTGGTACAACATATGCAGAGGTATCTAAACCATCTATATGATCAATTATGTTGTTAAGATTATTCGGTAGTATAATAGCACCGTCGTAAATCATGTAGGTTCGTTCAGGAGTTGTAACATCAATTAATGTTATACCAAATGCTGAATTGATTTGACCCACGGTGCCTGTTGCTATTACTGATGCGGCGCAACAATGTGAATATATAACTGTTAATCCTGTTTGTTCAAGGAATTGAACAACTGAATCTATGTCTGAGTCAGACGCACCAAACATGGTTTCAAATTCAGCGTGATCCAACGTTGAGTGTGTTCCTGAAACAATGCCGTCGGCATAGTCTTTTACAGTCATGCCGTTATGGGTCGGGCGACAAACAAAAATTGTAATTGTTATTTGTTGGTTTAAATCAGTGAGTTGTTGAGACATTGTCACCCTATTTCAATTGGTAATAATGTATTTACCTAACCAACAACATGATTAATGCAGTGTTCTATCAGTCAATTCGTGTATGCTGTCAATGCCGAACAGTTCCAAAATCAATTTGACTTCTTCTGGCGGATCAGTCATCAAATGTTCTGGAATCATGAATGATTTCAAACTGCCGTCTGGACGCAGCACAAATCCAAAATCATCAGGATCATATTCGTCATTTTCCACATATTCTTCGTAGCTTACCAAAGCATTTATATCATTTGACATTGCTGTTCTCCAGTCGTATGTTAATTTTTTCCCAATCCATGATTTTCCATTGGTTATTGAGATACCCTGCTTTATCGGTTTGATAATCAAGAGCCCATGCATGTTCCCACCAATCCACTAGTATTATGATGTCCTGACGTATTTCATGATTTTTGATCGTTTTGATTTCACCATTTTTTGCCAAATATGCCCAACCACTGCCCTGTATGGCCATGGCTGATTTTTCAAATTCTTTTTTGAATTTGTCCCATGAATTAAAATGCCGATTGATAAAGTCTTCTATAGCACCAGCGGGCTTGTTGTTGCCCTTGGGTGGACAAAATTGTCCATAGTATATATTGTGTAAAAAAGCTCCAGCTTCATTGAAGTCAGGGTCTCCCTCCCCTGAATTGAATCGATCCACATAGGCCCTATACAATTTGCCGTAGTGATAGTCCATGCTTTGCTTGCTGAGACTTCTGCCCAACTGATCTCGACCGTAAGGTAATGATAGTTGTTCTAACTTTTTTACCTCTTTGCCTTCAACAACGTATTTGATAAAATTGTACATGGGTAAATACCTCGTCAAGTGGTCAACTGGGCATCCAAGGATCCTGAGGCTAGAGCTTTCCCAGTTTTTGCTAGCCACAACCAATGTGGTGTAAGGGTAAATTGGCGCTTGACACTCAGATTCAATTTTTGCATTCTAATATTTAGCGATGCGTAAATAAACTTATATTTTTATATAAAGGAATACCCAATGGAAATTCAATTAATTTTAGGTCTAGTATTTTTAGCAGTGATTGCTTACTTGGTTTTTGGAAAAAAACCTGCTGCCGCAGTCAAAGTAACCACAACTGAAACAGAACCAGTGATTTTAAATCAACTGCCTGTTGAGCAAAGTGTGTCAGTTGTTGAAGAAACTCCTGTGAAGAAACCACGTAAACCACGTGCAGTCAAAACAATAGTGCCAGCTGTCAAGACAGTCAAAGCAAAATCGCCCAGTACTGTTAAGTCCAAGGCGACTGTTAAAACTACAGCAAAGAAAACAACTGCCAAATCAAAGAAGGTTTAATTCTTTAGCTTGTTTGTGTAATGCAAAACTGGCTAAATTCTTTGATTTTGATTCACACATTAGATCAAAGTGCTCTAAGAAGCTCAGGGCCCACTGATTGACTGCTGTATTCCAGAAGTAATCACTGTGTGCTCTGAGTTTGGCTTTTTTATAACCTTCGTTTAAGAGGGTCTCAAGATTGGGTAAGGATTGTTTATCATGATTTCTAAGTAAGTCTTCACGACTAACGGAGAAATGTAAAGTAGGCCTAACACCCCGCCAGCTATCAATAATTTTTTTAACACGGCTATCGTTTGGGTCAATGTATTCTCCAGTTTTAATAAAATGGTGATGTATATCTAATACTAGGGCGCAGTCTTTGGCTAATTCTAAACTAGAATCAATGCCCCATGTCATCTCGTCGTTTTCAATAGTGAGACAGTTTCTTGCCTCGGGCGACAATTTTTTAATGGCTGCCTGTATTCCTGCTGGACCTTTTCGACCAGCAATATGTACGTTAATTTTGAGATCTTGAAATTTCTTTCCATACCCCATCCAACGTGCCATGTCGGTATGGTATTCAAATTCTTCTATACTACGTTTAACAATATCTTCATCATCAGATGCCATGACAGTATATTGACCGGGATGAAAAGACAAACGAACGTTACAGGAACGAGCAATATTTCCCACCTCTGCAAAATGTTTTTTGGCGTATGACTGTACATCATTCTGACGCCAAAACCAGCTCCAATCATGCTGAGTATAGACGGGAAGAATATCACTGCTAAGACGTACCATACGAAGTGATTCATCTAAACTACCTACCTTTTCTACAAGTTTACGAATAGACTCAATGTTACCTTTCATTAGGTCCCATAATTTTTGTTCTGCTACTTCCTTACTTTGTCTGTTTAACCAAGCAACAGTGGTGCCGCCTGTATTATATTGTTTACAGTCGTCTGTAGGTTTAATACCGTTAATTTGATCAGGTCGATCAATCCACTTGCAACAAAAACCCACTCGTTTAATGGTCATTCTTTAACTTTCTGTATAATCCAAGAATCATCTTCCCCTTTAACCCATTCCAATGTATCACCTTCTTGCCAACCTTGAAGGTCGAGCAAATCTTGAGGAAAAGGCAGAATAAGATCACCGGTGTCGGGATCTTCTTCAATTTTTACTATCCATGAAGATGTGTTCATTGCGTTATTCTCCGTTTCAATAATGATTAACTGTACACATATTTTACAGTATTTTGCGGAAATAGTCAATGGTTTTTTCTAGCCCTTGTTCCAAATTAATTGTTGGTTCCCAATTTAATATCTGTTTTGCTCGGCTGATATCAGGTTTACGTTGTTTTGGATCATCTTGAGGCAAATCTTGAAAAACAATTTTGCTAGTTGTTCCAGTCATTTGGATAACTTTTTTGGCTAGTTCTAACATAGTAAACTCTCCAGGATTACCAATGTTTACAGGCAAATGATAATTGCTATTCATTAATGCCATCATGCCGTTTAAATTATCTTCAAAATAACAAAAGCTACGAGTTTGAAGTCCATCTCCATAAATGGTGATGTCTTGACCTTTAAGAGCTTGAACAACAAAATTACTCACCACACGGCCATCATTTTGGTTCATTCTTGGACCATAGGTATTGAAGATGCGCATGATCTTAGTGTCAACGCCGTGCTTACGATGATAATCCATGAACAGGGTTTCAGCAGCACGTTTGCCTTCATCATAACAGCCACGTATGCCTATGGGGTTTACATTGCCCCAATATTCTTCTGGTTGGGGATGAACAGTGGGATCACCGTAGCACTCGCTGGTACTGGCTTGCAAAATTTTTGCCTTGGTTCTTTTGGCCAGCCCTAGCATGTTGAATGCACCAATCACAGATGTTTTCATTGTTTGGATTGGATCCCATTGATAATAGTAAGGACTTGCAGGACATGCTAGATTATATATTTCATCTACTTCCACATATAATGGAATACAAATATCCTGACGGATAATTTCAAAATTTTTGAAATCTAAAAGATGTTCAATGTTTTTCTTACTACCTGTGAAATAATTATCAACGCACAAAACATGATGTCCCTGTGCCACCAATCTATCACATAAGTGACTGCCAAGAAATCCAGCACCACCTGTTACCAATATTTTTTTCATTTGTTTCCTTATTTTGCTTGTACAATACCGTACTGTTCATATATCCATTTTATAAAAGATTCTACATCTTTACTGGGGTATGGATATGCTTTGTATGCAATACTAATTCTTTCTAACCAATCTTTATCTGTCATGTTCATAATATCACCAATGTCTAATTACGCCTAAAATAATAAAGGCGTTTGTTATCATATAGCATAGCACAATCACAGTACG
>Ga0209189_1001220_pt1 | contig 19641 bp, 16 predicted proteins | sample C_130820_EF_Meta_FD_187308 | JGI IMG/M metagenome (GOLD analysis project Ga0209189, IMG submission 187308) | Freshwater microbial communities from Lake Croche, Canada to study carbon cycling - C_130820_EF_MetaG (SPAdes) (version 3) | ecosystem: Environmental > Aquatic > Freshwater > Lake... | reverse complement strand
ATGGTCTGGAACCCTGGCATTGCTGGCGCCCACGCCATGAAAGACTTGCCCGATGCGGACTGGCAACGCTTTGTCTGCATTGAACCCGTGATCGTCCAAGGCGCAGTGAGTCTTGAACCGGGTGAACGATTCACGGGATCTTTTCGGATCGAGGTGATCACCTGAAGCAATTGCGCCAGGGAGTGGCTTGACCGCATCAATCTGGCGCCCCCGACACGAATCGAACGTGTGACCCTCTCCTTAGGAGGGAGATGCTCTATCCACTGAGCTACGGGGGCCCTGCAACAGACCTTGGCGCCGGCATTGGTGCAGCGCGATTGTAGCGGGGAGTCGAGACCAGCGTCACAATAGCGGCCTCAGCCAACGGATTGTCATGACGCTGACCGCGGCCCTCGTTCTCGCCTATTTTTTGGCGATCCTGATCAGCCTGAAGCTGCGCCGGCATGACGTGCAGAGCCGGCACCTGCACTTCTTGCGCGTCTTTTTTCCGAACTGGCGCTTCTATCATGCGGTTGGACATCGGCCAACTCTGGAACTCAGGATTCGGGATGAACAGGAAACGTGGTCTGACTGGATCCCTCACTTCCCACGTGCGCACCGTCACGCTCTGCAGTTCATCCATAACCCCGAGATCAATTTACAACTGGTTGAGCAGACCCTCATCGAGCATCTCGCAGGGGACCTTGCTGAGATGTCAGACGATGAAGACGTAACCGATCTCGTCAGCTATCGCCTGACCATTCGATTGGCCAGCAAGCTCGCCCTCCAGCAGGTGCATTCATTTGTACCGCAGCCGACCCAAGGCCAGTGCTACCAGTTTCGAATCCGCCTGATCCATGCGCTGGACCTCCAGGGGGACAACCCCACGGTCCTCGTGTCGCCCACGCTTTACTTCGATCCGGACGAGCACCGATGACGATCGATCTGAGCGATGCGCTCCGAGCCTTTGAGTGCCTCTGCGCCCTCAGTCTGTTGATCCAATGTGCCGAGTTCTGGCGCCTGACTGCTGCGCAAGAAGGGGCTGGAGTCTGGCGCTGGAACATCCAGCGCGACGACCTCAAGAACGCGCCACGCTGGTTACGCGGCACCTGCGACTACCTATTTCGGCCCCAGACGCAGCGACTCCATCTTGGCTTTCGCATCCTGCTGGCTGTCACTCTCTTTTGGGGATCAAATCTCTTCAGCAGTACGATTTTATTTCTTAGTACCATCATCGTACTCATTCGTTGGCGTGGAACGTTCAACGGGGGTAGCGATTTCATGACGATCGTCGCGTTGACCGGTCTCCTGATCGGCCATCTCGCAAGCATCTGGTGGCCCCCAGCTCTGGCCTGGCGTGCGGGCCTTTGGTACGTCACGATTCACACCCTTACGTCGTATTTCATCTCGGGTGCGATCAAGCTGGGTCATGTCCATTGGCGAAGCGGCAGAGCACTCACGGTGTTTCTCGACACCGCGATCTACGGACCTTTGCCGGCCAGTAGCCTCTGGCACCAGTCCGCCATTACCCGCCTGGCGGCATGGAGCTTTATTCTGTGGGAGTGCGCCGCGCCACTGGTGCTGTTGGGACCCGTCTGGGCAATCGGCTTCTGCATGATCGCGGCCGTGTTCCACGGACTGGTGTTCTGGTACTTCGGCCTGAACCGCTTTTTCTGGGCCTGGGCCGTGAGCTTTCCAGCGCTGATTTTCTGCGCGTCGGACCTACGATTGGCCGGGATTCAGTAAGGATTCAACCGGACCTGGGGATTCCTTGTGCTGCGTCACCAACTCCGCAAGAAAATCCGCGAAAGGCTTAATGTCCTGTTTGACGCTGGCGAATTCTAGCGCTTCCAGGTATCGCGCGCGCTCCGCCACCGGAATCACGTTCCACGGGTAGCCGCCCGAAGCCATCATGGCGTTCATGAGGAATCGTCCCATGCGCCCGTTGCCATCGAAGTAAGGGTGGATGTAGACGAAGAAGAAGTGACCGAGCACGACCCGCACCGCAGGCTCATCTTCCTCCCGAAGCTGATCCATAAAGGCTGGCATCAGTTCGCGAACTGCCTCACTGCGGGGGGGGACGTGCATCGAGTGCCGAATATAGACAGCGCCGTTGCGGTACCCCGCAAGATCTGCCGGCTTGAGTATCCCGGCCACCACGCTGGGACCAAAGAGTTCGCGGTACCAAACGCGGTGATTGTTCTCCGTCACATCACCAGCATTCTCTCCGCGCAAGATACGATCAACGCCTTCCCTGACCTTCTGAAATGCTTGCCAGTAACCGCGCGCAGCGAGTGCGTCGCGATGCTCGTGACCACTCGCCTCATCCGGATTCCAGTCACCAGATCGAACGCGCTCGATGAGATCCGCGCTGACCCTGTACCCTTCAATCGAGAGTGAGTTGTAGGCATCGGTTACATAGGCATCCTCGACCTCGTCAAGATAGCCCTCGATATCGGGTGGAAGGCCCGGTGGCTTCGGGAACCGCTCAAGTACGTCATTTCGCATCAGTCCCCACATCATACGTAGCCGGTTTACAGCGGGTGAGATCTGCCGAGCGCTAATCACAACGGGTGGTGCATCAGTGAACGGATCGGACTCGACGGTCGTGTAGCCAGCAGAGCGCATGGTCTCGATGATCGTGTCCGCGATCTGGCTTCGTCCAATGTTGCGGAAAGCGCCTGCAAGCCTTCCGGCGACGCGGCTATGTCCGCCGTCCAGCAATCGGACCAATACTTCGGAGGCATCCTGAACCATCGCCAGCGCCGCCCTCGTGTCCACTGGGCGGGTTGCGAACTGTCCGGGTGCGCAATGAATCAGAGCGGCGGGGAGTCGAATCACACGCGAACCTTCGAGTGTTTCGACATCTGCTTCGGCTGGAATTTCCAGCCGCATATCGAAAATCGAGGTGTCGAAGAGAAGCCCGGTTGGTTTGTTGTTGCCCTTCGGCGCACGCACGAGTAATTGTCGGGGGACTGTCCAGTTGCCGATGTGCAGAGCGAGGGACTGCTCAGCGCCTAGGCACCATTGATCACCAAAGCGTTCCGACAGGTAGGCGCTGCAGAACGACCAGAAGGAGGCGTACCAGTCTGTACTATCTCCCGCCGCGCCGTCCGGACGAGCAGGAATGTACCAGCCCTTCATGACCTCGCGGATGAAGCCGTTTTTTAGCAGGCGCTCGCGATGGACGCGGGAAAGGTTGTTTGCGCGAATGGCAACGCGCCCGGTGTCCTGAAGAGACTTCAGGACGCCAAGCGACTCGGCAAGCTTGTTTGCTGGCTTGGCCATCCGTTCAGTAGGTTATTCTGCGATTCAATTTTTAGGTTTTCATGCTATACCATATTTAGGTTATTATGCAAGAAAATCAAGGGGCACGTTACAAGGTGCAATTCTCAGCGTGTCGATAATAGGGAAAGAGTTCCAATGTCCGAAGGTCCAATCGCGGAGCAAGTGCGGCAACGGCGAACGTTTGCCATCATTGCTCACCCGGATGCGGGCAAAACCACGCTGACCGAAAAACTGCTCTTATTCGGTGGTGCCATTCAAATGGCCGGAACGGTCAAGGCCCGCAAGAGTGGTCGACATGCCACCTCAGACTGGATGGAAGTCGAGAAGCAACGCGGCATCTCGGTCGCCAGCTCGGTCATGCAGTTTCAGTGGGGCGGTTGCACATTTAACTTGCTTGATACCCCGGGCCACAAGGATTTCTCGGAGGACACCTATCGGGTGCTCACCGCCGTCGATTGCGCAATCATGGTGGTTGACGCGGCCAAGGGCGTCGAGGAGCAAACCATCAAGCTGCTCCAGGTCTGTCGACTGCGCGACACGCCAATCATTACTTTTGTAAACAAGATGGACCGCGAGGTCCGCGAACCCATCGAGTTGCTCGATGAGATCGAATCGATCCTGAAGATTCAATGCGCCCCAGTGACCTGGCCGGTTGGTATGGGGAAGCGATTTCGCGGCGTGTACCACATGCAACGGGACGAAATCCTGCGGTTTCGGGCCGGCGAAGAGCGCGCAGGCGATGACGCTGTCCAAGTCCTGCACGGCCTCGATGATCCCGTGCTGGATCGTGAATTCCCGGACGAAGCGACGCAATTACGCAACGATGTCGAACTGGTTCGGGCCGCCAGCGGGACCTTCGAGCTCGAGGCGTTTCTGGCTGGGCGTCAGACACCCGTGTTCTTTGGTTCCGGGATCAACAACTTTGGCGTCCGCGAGATTCTTGGGGCCCTTGCTGAATGGGCGCCACCGCCGCAGTCGCGCCCGGCCAGAGTTCGACGCGTTGAACCCACCGAACCCGCGTTCACAGCGTTCGTATTCAAAATTCAAGCGAATATGGACCCACAACATCGGGACCGAATCGCGTTTGTGCGGGTCTGCTCCGGGCGCTATCACCCGGGCATTAAAGTCCGTCACGTGCGCCTGGGACGTGAAATGAAAATCGCGAACGCAGTTACTTTTATGGCGAACGAGCGTTCGCGGATGGAAGACGCGGTTGCCGGCGATATTCTGGGCATCCACAACCACGGCCAGTTGCAGATCGGAGACACCCTTTCGGAGTCGGGTGAGGCACTGGGCTTTGAAGGAATCCCATACTTCGCACCGGAACTATTTAGCCTCCCGCGGTTACGTGACCCGATGAAGACCAAGCCACTCCAGAAAGGCTTGCGCGAACTCGGCGAAGAGGGGGCGGTGCAAGTTTTCGAGTCCCTGATGGACAGTTCATTGCTGCTCGGAGGTGTTGGTCAACTTCAGTTCGAAGTGGTTCAGGAACGTCTGCGCACCGAGTATGGCGTCGACGCGTCATTCGAACGAGCTGGCATCACGGCCGCCCGCTGGATCACCTTTGATGACCCCGCCCAACTCAAGGAATTTGAACGCGCTTATCCTTCCCGATTGGCGCGCGATGTCGACGGCAACCTCGTCTACCTGGTTGACAGCCGCCATACGCTGGCCGTCACGATGGAACGTTGGCCCAAGGTCCACTTTCATGAAACGCGCGAACACGGCCAACGCCTCAGCTAAACCGAGAACACCATGAATCACGATCCGCACTCACACGACTCCCACAACCATGATCATGATCATGATCAGCACGGACATGATCACGCGCACGACCATAGTCACCACCACGATCATCGTCACGCGCACGGTCATGAACATCATCACGACCATGACCATGACCATGACCACGACCATGACCATGCTCACCCTTCGACACCCGTTGCAGAGATCCCCAATGAAGCGTTGTTGGTCGAAGCCCTATCGCTCCTGGGAGAGGGCGTGACCGCTAACCGAATCGAGGCCGCCGCGCATTCGATCGGCTTGGCCCAAGGTGTCCTGCTGCAACTAGACGAGCTCGGACTTGGGTTGTTTGACCTGGCTTTACATGCCGAACTGGATTCACTTAAAGCGGTCGCTCAGGCGGCCATGCCCGGCGCCAAAAAGGCGAAAGTCGTCTCCGTGCGCTTCCCGGAAGCGGCCGTTTATGTCATCGAAAAAATGGCCCACGGCTTTCGTCGGGGCGGTCGAGCAGCGGGAGGCGGGTTCTACGATTACCCCGCTGGCGCTGAGCCTCAACTGTGGAGCGGACTCAAAGTCTTTGAGCGTGGCGCCCGCGAGGTCGATGACGCATCGTTGGCTGAGCGCCTGCGGGCTGCGATTCGCTAACCCGCGCGAGGGCGCTCTCTGTCCAGGTAACAGAATCAGCGCCAAACAAGGAGGCTTGGCCGGTCAATAAACCGGTTGTTCATTGTCCAAGCCTCCTCGGTCGACTCACTCGAGGGGCATTTCCCGCTCTTCGGGGGTCACAGCCTTCATCGACAGGCGCAAGCGTCCCTTGTCATCGGCCTCGATTGCCTTGATACGGATCTTGTCGCCTTCTTTAACGAAATCGCCGACACGCTCAACGCGCTCGTTAGCAATCTGGCTCACATGCAGCAAACCATCGCGCCCGGGCATAATCTGCACGATCGCACCAAACTCAAGAACCTTGAGGACGGTGCCCTCGTATACGCGGCCAATCTCGACTTCAGCCGTGATCTCTTCGATCCGGCGACGTGCGCGTAGCGCTGCATCCCCATCGGTAGCAGCGATCGTGATCTGACCATCGTCCTTGATATCGATCTGCGTACCGGTTTCTTCGGTGATGGCACGAATGACAGCCCCACCCTTACCGATCACATCCCGAATCCGTTCGGGGTTGATTTTCATTGAATACATGCGGGGCGCATAGGCTGACAACTCTTCACGCGCACCGCCGACAGCTGCCTTCATCTTCTCGAGGATGTGCAAACGGCCTTCGCGCGCCTGCGCCAGTGCCACTTGCATGATTTCGCGAGTGATCCCCTGAATCTTGATGTCCATCTGCAGCGCAGTGATACCCGTCTCGGTTCCGGCCACCTTGAAGTCCATGTCGCCCAGGTGATCTTCATCGCCCAAGATGTCGGTCAGGACAGCGAAGCGTTTGCCTTCAAGGATCAGACCCATCGCGATGCCCGCCACGTGCGCTTTCATCGGTACACCGGCATCCATCAGTGCGAGGCAACCACCACACACCGATGCCATCGAGGATGAGCCATTCGATTCGGTAATTTCGGACACTACGCGCAGCGAATACCCAAAATCAGCAGCGGAGGGAATCAACGGGTTGATCCCGCGCTTGGCGAGACGGCCGTGGCCGATTTCGCGACGCTTAGGACTGCCAACGCGACCGGTTTCGCCGGTCGCGAATGGGGGAAAGTTGTACTGGAACATAAACCGTTCTTTGTACTCACCCGCGATGGCGTCAATCACCTGCTCGTCCCTGGCCGTACCCAGCGTCGCCGTGACCAGAGCCTGGGTTTCACCGCGGGTGAACAAAGCCGATCCGTGGACCCGCGGCAAGACGCCGGTGCGGATCGAAATCGGCCGTACCGTGCGGGTATCACGCCCGTCGATCCGTGGATGTCCATCGAGGATCTGCTGACGCACAATCCGTGATTGCACGTCAAATAACCGCGAATCGAGTTCTACAGAATCGAGTTTCGGATGACCGGCCGCGTCGGCCTCGGCCACCAAGGTTGCTTTGGTAGCCGTCTCGATGTCGTCGATCCGGACCGAGCGTTCCTGTTTGCTGCGAATCGCGTAGGCCTCGCGCAATGGGGCTTCGGCCAGTTGGTTAATGCGCTCAACCAGGGTTGCGTCAGGGACTGGAGCGGTCCATGCCCATTCGGGTTTGCCGCCGGCCTCGACGAGCTCGTGGATCGCATCGATTGCAATCTGCATCTGCTCGTGGCCAAACACGACCGCACCCAACATCACATCTTCGGGTAACTCGCGGGCCTCGGATTCGACCATTAGCACGGCACTTTCAGTGCCCGCAACTACCAGATCCAGAGCCGATTCGGCAATCTGGGCCACGGATGGATTGAGAACGTACGCGCCATTGAGCCAGCCCACGCGCGCGGCGCCGATTGGTCCGTTGAACGGAATGCCTGAGATCGCGAGGGCGGCGGATGCCGCGATCAGCGCAGGGATATCCGGTTCGACCGCTGGATTGAGAGACAGCACCGACAGAATAATTTGGACTTCGTTATAGAAACCGTCTGGGAACAGCGGGCGCAGCGGCCGGTCTGTCAATCGAGCGGTGAGCGTTTCCTTTTCGGTAGGACGCCCTTCACGCTTGAAAAAACCACCGGGAATCCGTCCAGCGGCGTAGAACTTTTCCTGGTAATCAACGGTCAGCGGAAAGAATGTCTGCCCGGGTTTTGCATTTTTGGCGGCAACAACCGTAGCGAGCACCACGGTATCGTCCATATTAACGACTACAGCACCCGTGGCTTGACGGGCGATTTCGCCGGTCTCCATGGTGACGGTATTAGCGCCCCACTGAAAGGTTTTGCGTGAGATTTCAAACACAGTCGATTTCCTTATTGACTAACATCACCTGGAGAAAAGGCCGGGCGCTCCAGTTCGCCCCAACGATCGACGCACCAAAGCAGCGCCACCTGCTCTCGCAGGGCGCTGCTTTAGGCGCATCAAGCAGAAAACGGGCTTATTTGCGTAATCCCAGACGCTCGATGAGCGTCCGATACGCATCGACATTGCGGCTCTTGAGGTAGTCAAGCAACTTGCGCCGGCGACTCACCATCTTGAGCAAACCACGACGTGAGTGGTGATCTTTGACGTGGGCCTTAAAATGACCCGTGAGGTCGTTAATACGGGCGGTCAGAATTGCGACCTGAACCTCGGGCGAGCCCGTGTCCCCTTTAGCGCGCTGAAAATCCGTAACGATTTTCGATTTATCAAGCGTAGCAACAGACATGTTTATTAATCCCCAAATTGGTGCGCCCGCTTCTTGGGTGGTGTCCACCCTTGACCGGATTACACAATACTTGCGGTTGCACCGGGAGTGCGCAACCGTGCCGAGTAACCCGAAATTGTATCAGGATTACCGATCAAGGCTGCGGATTGACTCGTTCGTTACGCGACTGAAGCTTGTTCAATGCGTTCAGGTAGGCCTTGGCTGAGGCAACAACAATGTCTGGATCGGCGCCCACGCCGTTCACAATACGCCCAGCCCGAGTAAGGCGCATTGTGACCTCACCCTGAGATTCAGTCGTTCCTGAACTGATCGAGTTCACCGAAAAGAGCAGAAGTTCAGCACCTGAATTCACGACCGATTCAATCGCCTTGACCGTGGCGTCAACCGGTCCGTTACCCTGACTCTCCGCCTTTTGTTCCTGACCACTTTGAGCAAAGACGACCCGTGCGTGGGGACGCTCGCCGGTCTCGGAGTGCTGTGAAAGTGAGATGAACCGATAAAGCTCATCACCAACCTCGATGCCATCGCCGCCCGCAAGTGCATGGAGATCTTCGTCGAAAATTTCCGATTTTCGATCGGCCAAATCCTTGAACCGAGCGAAAGCTTCGTTCAGGGCGGTCTCACCGTCCAACGCAATCCCGAGTTCGTCGAGGCGTTGCCGAAAGGCGTTCCGCCCCGAAAGCTTACCCAGCACGATACGGTTGGCCGACCAGCCCACGTCTTCGGCCCGCATAATTTCGTAGGTATCGCGGGCCTTCAGCACGCCATCCTGATGGATGCCAGACGCATGGGCAAACGCGTTCGCGCCGACGATCGCCTTGTTGGGTTGGACCGCAAAACCAGTAATGTTGGACACCAGTCGGCTGGCGGGCACGATCTGGCTCGTGTCGATTCCGACGTCCAGACCAAAATAATCGCGACGCGTTTTCACAGCCATCACGATCTCTTCGAGCGAGGCATTACCGGCGCGCTCACCCAATCCATTGATCGTGCACTCGACCTGTCGCGCACCGCCAATCCGGACACCTGCAAGTGAATTAGCGACTGCCATCCCGAGATCATTGTGGCAATGGGTCGACCAGATCGCCTTGTCCGAATTCGGCACCCGCTCGCGCAGATTGCGGATGAACTCACCATACAGTTCAGGAACGCCGTAGCCAACCGTGTCAGGAATATTGAGCGTCGTTGCACCCTCTTCGATCACCGCCTCGAGCACACGACACAAAAAATCGGGGTCCGAGCGGTAACCGTCCTCGGGTGAAAACTCGACATCACCAACCAGATTGCGTGCAAATCGTACCGACAGCTTTGACTGCTCAAGGACCTGCTCCGGCGTCATCCGCAGTTTCTTCTCCATGTGCAAGGCACTCGTTGCGATGAACGTATGAATCCGCGCCGATTGCGCGGGAGCCAGGGCCTCGGCCGCCCGCGCGATGTCCCGATCATTCGCACGGGCGAGCGAGCAAACGGTACTGTCGCGCACCGCGCTGGCGATCATCCGGACAGCCTCAAAGTCTCCGTTGCTTGAGGCGGCAAAACCCGCCTCAATCACATCGACACGCAATTTTTCCAGCAAGCGGGCAATCCGCAACTTTTCGTCACGCGTCATCGACGCACCGGGGCTCTGCTCGCCATCCCGAAGTGTCGTATCAAAAATGATTAATTTTTCAGCCATCAGAATTCTCCGGGCGCAATGCGCCTCAATCGCTGGCGCCTGAGCGCCTCTGTTAGGGGAGTAGTCGTTCGGAGCGGGGTCACGCGCAGTTCCGGTTGGCCGGAAGCCCCGAGGCTCCTGCCAGGCGGCCCACCCGCTGCATCGTGCCACCTGTCTATGTGGAGCCGGGTTTTAAACGAGCCCGGCCACGGGCATCGATGTCAGCGCGCGGGGCGCGGCGCTAGACATAGTCGGCCGAGGTTAGCCTGAACCGGAAGGTGGTGTGGAGATGACTGCATAAATCTAAGCCTAGCGGATGGACGCGTCGCGCGCAAGCCAGACTCCGCAAGCCACAGGTCGCGCGCCGCTCGGCCCTGACGCTTCCGTCCGCTCGCCCTCAAATCAATTTGGCAACCGCATCGCAGTTCCCCCGCTGTTCGTCGGTTGCTGGCAAGCGCGCACACACGGGCACCAACTGGGCCCGCAGCCGGTTCAACACGGCAGACTCCCGCCCCCCCTGATTCCAGTCCCGCAACTTGGTTGCGACCCGCTGCATCGATCGCGCACTACGTTCGAAAAATGCACTCGAATCCTGGCCAGCCTGAGCGATCAGACGCGCGGCCAGTTCCTCAATCGGTTGCACCTCTTTGGGGGACAATTCAACAAGTGCGCTCAGGTAGGCGGCTCCCCATTGCAATCGGGTCGCAGGCCCGACGCTTGTCTCATAGGCCTCGCGGTACCAGCGTAACGCATCAGCATTTCGGCCGAGCTTGCGCGCATTGCTGCCGAGTTGGCTCATCAGGTAATACGGCGAGTGGCTGCGCGCGAGATTCGCCTTCAGTAAGGCGTCGCTCTCCTCCCAAAGACCCGCCTGCGCAAGCAAGTAACCAACGGCGGTGATTACAGACTGTCGCTCGTAAGCATCGGTTATTTCTCGGTCCATCCGCTGTGCGGTCTCGCGAATATCGACCAGGAGCGCAGGGGGCAGGCGCGGCTGCGTCTCGTCCTTACTGAGATCGAGGCGCACCAACGCGACCCGCTCGGTCAGGGCCGAAACCCGATCGGCACGCGACAGCGTCAAATCAACCTGAAGCCGCTGAAGGGCGACATCCATCCGAGTGAGGAGGGCCCGACGTTCCGGACCGGATTCGGCGGCTAGCGCCTTGACAATAAAAGCAGCCCCACCAGTCAGAACGTCCATTTGCTGGCGCGCCAGTGCCGGGTCCGCGATGACTCGTTCGACCCGATCGCGCAGGCCCGCATCCACGGCAATCGGCTTGGACGTCTCGATACCCGCCGCCAGCGCCTTAAGCCAGAGACGAGTTAAGGTATCGCCCTCGGTTGGAAACAAGGCCTGCAATCGACGGCCCAGTTCAGCCAATAACTGCGCCCGGTCGGCTGCGCTCGCCAGGCGACCCTCATCGGTCTCCCAGGCATAGAACGCCAGCGATTTCCATTCGTTTCGGGTGATGCTCTGACCAGCCCGCGCGTCAGCCAGTATCTGTCCGATCGGTCGTCCTCCGGCCAGGCCCAAGCGCAAAATCGCCAAAGCTTGTTCCGGCTCGATTTCGCCGGGCAATCGGGTGATCTCCTGCCCCTGTCCATTGAGGAGCAGCGTGGTTGGATAGCCGCGGACCTGAAACCGGGTGCCCAGCTTTTGCGCCCCTGGCAAATCGCCGTCGACCTGGACCGCGACAAACGACTGCGCAAGGAGAGCAAACTCCTGTTGGCTGAACAAGGTCGCCTTGAGTTGATTGCAAGGCGGGCACCAGGTCGCCCCCCAATACAGGAGGACAGGTTTGCGGTCGCGGCGGGCCTGTGCGAAGGCCCGATCGATATCGGCGTCCTGCGCTGCCGGGATCCAAGCGACATTCCCCGGGAGTGACGCGGCCGCACGACCCTCCCCAATCGGGCCGAGTGTCATCCCGAAGGCCAAAATTGTTGCGACGCAACAAAATAATTGCAGGCGCCCAAAAACCTCTTGTATCATTGCAATGTTGCGGTGCAGCGTAAAGCGCAACCAAGCGTTGTTCTGCCGTTTGCTCAAAATTTTTCTCCCGAGTTCTGTTCTCGCTCTCAAGCTGATTTTTACCACCTCACAGGAAGTGCAACACATCATGGCAACACCCACAATCCCCGGTATGGAAAACATTATGGCTGCTCAGCGCACTGCGCTCGAGGCCTCCCTCGAAATCGCTGGCAAAGCCATCGAGGGCATTGAGCGCCTGACCGCACTCAATATGCAACTCGTCCGCGAAACCCTCGACCACCAAGGCGAGTTCGCCAAAGCCACCCTGGGCGCGAAAGACCCAGCGGCTCTGATGAATATCTCCAAGACGATGGCCGCCCCCGCCAGCGAGCGCGCAGCGTCCTACGCCAAGCAAGCCTATTCGATCGCTTCTGAGACCAGCACCGCCATCACGGGCTCGGTTCAGCACCAGGTCAAAGCCGCCCAGAAGACCATGACTGACGCGCTCGACACCGCCTCACGCAATGCACCGGTCGGCAGCGAGCAACTCTTTGCCGCCGCCCGCAGCGCGATGCAAGTGGCCAGCCAGTCGGTTGATCAAGCCGTGAGCGCCAGCACCAAGTTTGCTGCCGCTGCCAGCCAGGGCGTCGAGTCGCTGACCAAAGCCAGCGCTGCTGCGGCCAAAAAAGCCACTGCCGTCTAAAGCCCGCCGGACGCGCCCGACGCCGTAGGCGTCGATCCGTCCTAGCCCCTCTGGCACGCCGTGGCTAGAGGGGCTTTTTTTACGTCTTGGGCAGCGTCACGCCGCTCTGCCCTTGATATTTTCCGCCGCGATCCTTGTACGAAGTTTCACACACCTCATCACCCTGGAAAAACAACATCTGCGCACACCCCTCGCCCGCATAAATCTTGGCGGGGAGAGGCGTCGTATTCGAAAATTCAAGCGTCACATGGCCTTCCCACTCGGGCTCGAGCGGAGTGACGTTCACAATGATTCCACAGCGGGCATAGGTGCTCTTGCCAAGGCAGATCACAAGTACATCGCGCGGGACCCGAAACCACTCGACCGTCCGAGCCAGCGCAAAGGAGTTGGGCGGGATGATGCAGACATCCCCCACCATATCGATAAAGCTGCGGTCATCGAACGCCTTCGGGTCAACCACCGTGCTGTAAACATTGGTGAAGACCTTGAATTCGTTGGCGCATCGGACGTCATATCCGTAGCTTGATGTCCCGAACGAAACAATGCGATCGCCGCCGGCCGTGTGGCGGATTTGCCCGGGCTCGAACGGCTCGATCATGCCCTGCTCCAGGGCAGCTTGCCGGATCCAGCGGTCGGATTTAATAGACATCGCAGAAGCCTCTTTTAGTGCGAATTCGAAGTTGCCGGTAGTGCTTCAGGGCCGACCGGTTGCGCTGCCTCATGGTGCAAGAATTTATAATAACCTAGCAAAATCTCGCGCTCTATTTCGACGTGTTTCCCGGCAGGGCAGGGGTAGCGCAAGACCAGTGCAACCTCATTGGGTTTTTCAGCCACCAGCGCCACGCGTAATTGATGCGAAGGCAAGCCGACCAGTTCGACTTGCCGGCGTCGGGCCAGTTGACGTTCAGCTTCATCGGCGAAAGGCGCGCAAACTCGAGAGGCTGCCGACATCAGAGCCGACTCGGCGCGACCCAGATCCATTGCACCGGGCGTCACCGGGACGCGTAGGGTGCGCACGCCCAATTCGCCGGTTCGACCCTGTTTGCGCACCGCCGATGTCAGCAGAACCGAATTGGGGAAGCGCAGCCTAGCGGTCGTTGCATGACCTGCCGGAGTCAGTTCGATCAGCTCGGTATGCATGAGATCAATATCGACCACCTCGCCCACCAGTTCGCTACCGACTGTCACCGCGATGATGTCACCAACCTCATACGCAGAGGTCAAAACCCGGTAGACACCGCCCAAGGCACATACGATCACCTCGCGCATTGCCAGCACCGCCGCCGCGCCCAGCGCAGCGACCGATACGGCCAGACTCTTGAGATCACTACCCCATGCGAGAAGAAGGATCAGGGCCACACCCGCAACCACCGCGTTGCGAGCCCTAACGGCGAATGCCCGACCGAGATCATGATCATCGAACCCTTGGGCACGCCGCTGTGCCAGCCGCTGCAAAACTGCGGCAACCATCAGTACCACACCCGTGACGACCAGCTCTTCGCCGCGGCGTTGCCACAAACGGTCGAGCCCCGTGACTGCCGCGAATTCGACCAGCAGATGAATCAGCTCGGCCATGGCTTCTGGATCTACACCTGTATTCAGGTGTTTTGCACAACGATCGACGGAAACTTGGAGGTCATGTCCCGGGCGCGCTGCGCCACCCGCACCGCCACCTTACGGGCGATCGCTCGATAGGCGAGTGCAATCGCGCTGTCGGGCTCTGCGATAACGGTCGGACGACCGCTGTCGGCCTGCTCACGGATCCGAATATCGAGCGGCAGCGCGCCCAGAGATTCAACGCCCGTTTCGAGCGCCATGCGCTCACCGCCACCCGATCCAAAGACGTGTTCGATGTGACCGCAGCGGGAACAATGATGCACAGCCATGTTCTCGACGATGCCCAGGATCGGGATGCCCACCTTTTCAAACATCCGCAAACCCTTGCGGGCATCGAGAAGCGCGATGTCCTGCGGCGTGGTCACGATGACCGCGCCGGTCACTGGAATCTTCTGCGCGAGGGTCAAGTGGATGTCCCCGGTACCGGGTGGCATGTCGACCAGCAAATAGTCGAGATCGCGCCAGTTGGTATCGCGCAGTAATTGCTCGAGCGCCTGCGTCACCATCGGTCCACGCCAGACCATTGGGGTATCCATATCCACCAAAAACCCGATCGAAGAGGCTTGCAAACCATGCCCCATCATCGGCTCGATCGTCTTGCCATCCTCCGACTCTGGCCGACCACTGATGCCCAGCATCATCGGGATCGAGGGGCCGTAAATGTCGGCATCCAGAACGCCTACGGTAGCTCCCTCCGCAGCAAGTGCCAGCGCCAGGTTCACCGTCGTGGTGCTCTTGCCAACCCCCCCCTTACCCGAGGCGACCGCGATCACATTGCGAACCCCCGTGAGCAGTTTGACGCCGCGCTGGACCGTGTGGGCGACGATCTTGTGGCTCACGGTGGCGCTGACGTTCCCGGCCCCCGGCAACGCGCGCAAGGCTGCAATGATGTCGCGACGCAGTCCATCCAAGAGGCTGTTTGCTGGGTACCCCAACTCGACTTCAAGCGAAATATCCGTCAACCCGCCAGCGGCCGGTTCGACCCGCACTTTGCGGACCCAGCCCTCGGTGACCAGATCGCGTCCCGTCTCGGGATCCAGAATGGAACGCAGCGCCTGCGTCGCCTGTTCAACCGAGATAGGCGCGGAAATTGGCGTGGAAGTCATGGCGAATGCCACCTCGAACTCAGTGTAATCGGGGGATCGAGTCTAATGGAAATCCCCGCCCAAACCGCCTTGCTAAACTGCCAGCGTCCGCTATCCCGTCAAAGCATGCCCCCATGACCTCCGCCTCCCGCCGCCTTTTTGTCACAACCGCCCTGCCCTATGCGAACGGCTCATTCCATATTGGCCACATCATGGAATACATCCAGGCCGACCTCTGGGTTCGTTTTCAGCGTATGCGCGGACACGAGGTTCACTTTGTCGGGGCCGACGATGCGCATGGCGCACCGATCATGCTGAAGGCTGAATCGCTGGGAATGACGCCGCAGGAACTCGTCGCCAAGATCGCAGCCGAACGGCCCGCCAGTCTGAATGGGTTTCATATTCGATTTGACCACTGGCACTCAACCGACACCCCCGAGAACGTTGAACTTTCACAGGCGATCTACCTGGCCTTGCGCGACACAGGCTTGGTTGATGTGCGCGAAATTGAGCAGTTCTTCGATCCGGTCAAGGCCATGTTTTTGCCAGATCGATACATTCAGGGCGGATGCCCAAAGTGTGGTGCGCCCGACCAGTATGGCGATGCCTGCGAAGTCTGCGGCGCGGTCTATAACGCGACCGAATTGGTCAATCCAAGATCGACGCTCACTGGCGCAACCCCGGTCCTCGCGAAATCGGACCATTATTTTTTCCGACTCAGCGATCCGCGTTGTGTGGCCTATCTGAGAGCCTGGTTAAGCGGTGCTTCGACACAAGATAGGCCTCCAGTTCAGACCGAAGTGGCGAACAAAGTCAGGGAGTGGCTGGGCGAGGAAGCAGACGCCAAACTCGCCGACTGGGATATTTCGCGTGATGCCCCTTACTTTGGCATTCCCATCCCTGACGCCCCGAACAAATATTTCTACGTCTGGCTGGACGCACCCATCGGATATCTCGCGGCACTCAAGCACCATTTCGATGCTGGGCAGGCTGCGCAGCACTGGCACGCGCAATCGCGGACGGTCCAAAATTTCGACGCGTTCATGAAAGACCCGCAAGTCGAACAGGTGCACTTCATTGGGAAGGACATCGTTTACTTCCACACCCTTTTCTTCCCCGCGATGCTCCATTTTTCGGGCCGTAAATCGCCGTCTGCGATCAACGTCCACGGCTTCATGACCGTGAGCGGCGAAAAAATGTCGAAATCGCGTGGCACCGGGCTTTCGCCTCAGCGCTATCTCGAACTTGGGCTCAACCCTGAGTGGTTACGCTACTACCTCGCAGCAAAGCTCAATGCCCGGGTCGAGGACGTTGATTTCAATCCGGATGACTTCCTGGCCCGAGTGAACTCGGATCTGATCGGCAAGTACGTCAACATCGCGAGTCGGGCGGCTGGCTTTCTGAACAAACGCTTCGATGGTCAGGTGATCGCCACCGGGACCGCTTCGAATGACTCGACCCGATCGCTTGAGTTGATCAAGGGCCTGCGTGGGTCTGCGGACTCGATCGCACACGCCTGGGACGCGCGGGACAACGGTCGCGCAGTTCGCGAAATCATGGCCCTCGCCGATCGTGTGAACCAGTTCGCCGATGAGGTGAAACCCTGGGAACTGGCGCGCAACCCCGATCTGGCCAACGAACTTCAGGCGGTCTGTTCTACGCTGATCGAGGCCTTCCACATCCTGACCGTCTTTCTCCACCCAGTCCTGCCCGCGACGACCGAGCATGCGTTGCACTTTTTAAATTGCCACCAGCAGATGACGGGCGGGGTTTTACCCTGGTCGGCCTGCCTGCAATTCAACCCAGAGGGCGGCCGTATTGGCGCGTATGAGCACCTGATGACACGAGTGGAAGCCAAACAGATCGACGCGCTCTTTGACACGCCGCCACAGGCAGCTCCGAGTACCGTTGCGCCAACCCAAGCGGCGCATTCGGCAACGCCCGCAGCAACGTCGACGACATCAGCCTTGCCAACGATCAGCATTGATCAATTCAACGCGGTGGAACTTCGGGTCGCCAGGATCGTTGAGGCTGGGCGAGTCGAGGGCTCCAACCGACTCCTGCGGTTGATGCTGGATGTCGGTGAAGACCGCCCACGGCAAGTGTTCTCGGGTATTGCGCAGGTCTATGCACCTGAGCAATTAATCAACCGCCTGACGGTATTGGTCGCCAATCTTGAACCCCGAAAAATGAAATTTGGCGTTTCCGAAGGCATGGTCCTCGCTGCGGGGTCAGACGACCCGCAGAACCCCGGCATCTACCTCCTCAATGCCGACTCGGGCGCCCGGCCCGGCATGCGCGTGAACTGACCGTGAGATTGGCCTTGGCAACGTTCCGGCCAAGGCTGATCCTCGCACTCAAAGGTTATAGCCGCGCGGCGTTCGTGCGTGACGTCACCTCGGGGATGACCGTGGGGTTCGTGGCATTGCCATTGGCAATGGCCTTTGGAATTGCCAGCGGGGTCAAGCCTGAACAGGGGCTCATAACCGGGATTGTGGCGGGATTGCTGATCTCACTGCTCGGTGGTTCGCGGGTCCAGATTGGCGGTCCGGCCGGCGCTTTTGTTGCCCTGCTCTATGGCATCGTCGACCGGTACGGTGTCGCCAACTTGCTCATCGCCACCATGATGGCCGGTGGCTTTTTGTTCGCAATGGGCGCCCTGCGAATGGGCGTCCTGATCCGATTCGTTCCGGTTTCGATCATTATCGGGTTCACCAATGGCATCGCGGTCCTGATTGCGCTCCAACAGGTGCGCGACCTGATCGGCCTACCAATCGAACGGATGCCGGCAAATTTCTTCGCACAAATACAAATCATTTGGGAAACCCTTCCGAGCCTCAACCCCTGGGCAGTGATGGTCGCGCTCGCCTCGTTGCTGATTCTCATGCTGTGGCCGCGATGGACCTCCGGAAAGCCGATTGTCGGCAGGGTCCCTGCGAGTGTGATCGCGCTGGTTTTCGGCACCCTGGCGGTTGTGGCGTTCGATTTACCCGTTGAAACGATCGGAAGCCGATTTGGCGGCATCCCCGCGCAATTGCCTCTACCCGCACTCCCGGCGTTGGACTGGGAGTCTGCCCGGCAACTGGTTGCCCCCGCGCTCTCGATCGCATTGCTCGGCGCAATTGAGTCGCTGCTCTGCGCCCGCGTAGCCGACGGGATGATTGATGATCGTCATGACCCCAATCAGGAACTGATGGCCCAGGGCGTCGCCAATCTGGTGAGCCCACTGTTTGGTGGGATCGCCGCAACCGGAACCATTGCGCGGACGATAACGAATGTGCGAGCGGGGGGACGAACCCCGATTGCAGGGATCGTTCATGCGCTGACACTCGCCGCCATCGTGTTGCTTGCGGCGCCCCTTGCGAGTCACATCCCACTGTCGACGCTGGGCGCCATCCTGCTCATGGTGGCGTGGAACATGGGCGAATGGCGCGCATTCGAGGAACTCAAGCGTTTCCATCTGCCCTATCGAACGACCCTCTTGAGCACCTTCCTGCTAACCGTGGTCTTCGACATCACGGTGGCCGTCGAAGTGGGCCTGATGCTGTCCTGCCTGTTCTTCATTTGGCGGATTTCCACCCTGACGCGGGTTGAGTCAGTCCCCTTGCCAATTGACTCTGTGGCAAACCTAGCCTCAGATCGAACCAAGACCGCAGGGTTGTGGCGGATCGAGGGCGCCCTCTTTTTTGGCTCGATCGACAAAATTGAAGTCCTGCTCGACCCATCCGAGTCCCTGCCCAAGGTTGTTTTGCTGGACCTCACCCGCTTGCTCTACATGGATGCAACAGGCCAGGAAGCGCTGGACAATCTGCGGCGATCAATTCAGCGCACGGGTGGCCGACTGGTCGTAATCGCAGCCTCCGGAGCCGTGCTGGATCTGATGAAGCGCAGCGGATTTCTCGACCGCCTGGGGCCCGCTGGACAAGCGTCTACGATCGATCAGGCATTCAATGATCAGCCTTGGTAATTCAGACCGGCATCGCCTACAATTCGCATATGTATCAATCTGAACTAACCCAGTTTCTGGATGCGCTCAAAAAAGATCGCCCTCATCTAGAGGTCGAGCAGCGTCGCGGTCGCGCCCTCTGGTGGGACAAGTTGCTGGACCGGGATCGGCTCGCCCGTCAGGCTGAGTCTCGTTTGCAACAGCCCGGATACGTTTACCAGACGTCCACAAAGCGTTAACTGCGCGAGGACGTGTTGTTGCTCGACGCGGCGGAAAGCGGGGCGAAGCGCGACGCGGCCGCTTCCGGCAATTCGGATCTAACCCTCTCCGATCGCTCCGGACCAAAACTCTACGGCACGCCGCTGCTTGAGTTACCA
>Ga0209189_1001214_pt1 | contig 19704 bp, 12 predicted proteins | sample C_130820_EF_Meta_FD_187308 | JGI IMG/M metagenome (GOLD analysis project Ga0209189, IMG submission 187308) | Freshwater microbial communities from Lake Croche, Canada to study carbon cycling - C_130820_EF_MetaG (SPAdes) (version 3) | ecosystem: Environmental > Aquatic > Freshwater > Lake... | reverse complement strand
CAGCGTGTCCGGACCTGCAGCTACCAGGTCTGCCGGATGGTGCCGGAGCAGCGCGTGCGGACCTACCAGGTCTGCCGCATGGTGCCCGAGCAGCGTGTCCGGACCTGCAGCTACCAGGTCTGCCGGATGGTGCCGGAGCAGCGGGTGCGGACCTGCAGCTACCAGGTGTGCACGATGGTGCCCGAGCAGCGTGTCCGCACCTACCAGGTGTGCCGCATGGTGCCGGAGCAGCGGATCCGCACCTGCGAGTACAAGGTCTGCAAGATGGTGGCCGAGGAGCAGGTCCGGACCTGCGAGTACAAGGTCTGCACGATGGTGGCCGAGCAGCGGGTGCGCACCTGCGAGTACAAGGTGTGCAAGATGGTCCGCGAGGATCGCTGCCGCGAGGAGACCTACAAGGTCTGCACCATGGTGAAGGAGAACCGGACCAAGCAGGTGCCGGTCTACACGACCCGGCCGGTGCACTACACCCGCACGGTCGAGGTGGTGCGGCTGGTGCCGAAGAAGGTCGCCACCACGGTGACCCGCTGCGTGCCCAAGACGGTCTACCGCGAGGTGCCGTGCTGCGAGTGATCGCGGCCCGGACGCGGTGACGGCGACGACTGGAACGACGGCGGCCCGGTTCGAAAGAACCGGGCCGCTGCTCGTTTCGGGGGTGCGTCAGGGCGCGGCCGGCTCGTCGGCGATCACGACGGAGAAGCGGCCCTCGATCGGCTGCTCCTGGCGGTCGGTGACGAGCGTCACGTCGACGTCGAACGCCCCCGCCTTCCCTTTCGAGAAGGCGATGAACGGCCCGAGGGCGCCCCGCAGCGTGGCGTCGCGGGCCGGAGCCGTGCCGTCGCCGACGAAGTTCCGCAGCTGGCCGCCGGCGAGCCGGTAGACCCCCTGCCGCGTGTCGAACGGCGGCGCGGGGATCGAGATCGTGGCGAACGACCCGAGCGACTTCTCGCGGAGCAGGAATCGCAGCTCGGCCTTCTCCGGCGGGAAGAACGTCGCGGGGGCGTGGATCTCGATGGCCTGCCGGTCGGCCCCTTCGAGGGCGTAGTATTCGAGCAGCCGCCAGGACTTCTCCGCCGCGTTCTCGTGGCTGAAGAGCCTGAGCGTGACGGGATCGCGGAGCGCGAGCCCGCACGCCCCGGCGGCGGGCGCGGGGGTCGCCTGGGCCGCCGGCTCGGGGGCGGCCGCCGGCGCGACGACCGGCACGAGCAGGTGGTTGCTGACGCCATAGGGCGTGGCGAGGTGGATGTCGACGTAGTCGCCGGAGCCGCAGTCCTGGCCGCACTGGCGGTCGCACTCGTCGGGCTGCGCGGGGGGCGGCCCGGGGCAGTCCGGTGTCGGGCAGGCGGCCCCCTCCGCGTCGGCCCAGTCGGCCGCCGACGCCGACGCGGCCGCCGGCCCCGTGGGAAGGGTGAGCACGCTGCGGGCGTTGTCCCGCGCGTCGGGGACGGGCAGCGTTTCGACGTTGGCGACCCGCCGCACCGGCGACGGCCGGCCGATGCCGACGATCGGCCGGGGGACGGACGCGCCGCGCCGCGACACCGCCGCCTGCTCCGCGCAGGCCGGCGGCAGGCAGTTGCCGGCCGACGGCCGGCGGATCGGCCGGGCGCCCGCGGGGATCGTGATCTTCATCACCTGCCGGCTGAGCAGTTCCGGCTTCACCTCCACGCCGCCGGCGATCACCCGGCTGTCGAGCACGCTGAAGCTCTTGCCCACGACGAAGATGTCGGTCGGCCGATCGAGGTCGACGCCCGTGCCGCCGTACCAGCCGATCAGCTCGGGCGCGAGGTCGGTCACGCCGGTGTTGAACAGCTCGAAGCCGCCGGAGGTGTTCTCGTAGGGGATCTGGGCGAGCATCGTCTGCAGCGGCAGCTCGCGGTCGAGCTGCTCGACCCGGCGCAGCAGCCGGGCCACCTCTCCGTCGCGGTAGGCCCCGGCGCAGCGGCCGCACACCGCCGCCGACTGCTGCATCGCCTTCACGCTCCGCGACAGCGCCAGCGTCTGGCGCATGCTCTGGTCGGTGTTCTTGGGGTGGGTGAGCGAGAACCAGTTCGTGCGCACGTCGAACGTCACGTAGGGGACGAACGACGGCATCACGACGATCGCCGTGCACTCGCGCATGCCCGGCTCGAGCCGCCGCTCCGCGAGGTCGCGGGTGGTCGAGTTGCTGCCGCAGAGCGTCTCGGCGAAGTTCGCGATGTTGTTGCGGGTCGGCGGCGGCTGCATCCGCGGATAGAACCGCCAGCCGAAGGTGTCGCTGCCGTGCGAGAAGCCCACGGCGGTCTTGTTGAGCGTGATCGTCGCCAGGTCGGTTTCGAGCCGGCGGGCGTATCGCGACATGGCCTGCGCGCCGGCCCGTCCGCGGCTCGCCGCCAGCGCCATGGCGATCTGCGTCTCGCGGCGGGCGGAGTAGATGTCCTCCACGTTCTGTTCCTGCGACACCGGATCGAGCGCGAAGATGCGGATCGGCCAGCGGACGCGGACGTAGTCGTTGAACGTGCGGCGGGCCTCGGGCGACGGGTTCGGGCCGTAGAAGGGGCCGGCCCAGCCCCCGCCCGCGGGCCCGACGAATCCCTTGGCGCTGGCCGACTCCTGCATGTCCTCGACGAGCCGCTGATTGAGCAGCACCGAGTCGGCGAGGATCGCCCAGGCGAGGATCGCCGTCACCGTGCGGCAGACCGGCTGGCAGCGGGACTCGTTCGCGCACGGCGAGCCCCGGCCCCCGCAGGCCGCGGCGCCGGGAATCGCGGCGTCGGGAGACGCGTTGCCGTCGTGCAGTTCGAGGGCCGGCGCGTCGAGGCCCAGGCTCGTGAAGAACGCGCAGCGTCTGGCCTCGATCGCGGCGGCCTGCCGGCCGCGGATCAGCTCCTGCAGGTTCCAGCCGGGCAGCTCGGCCCAGACGTGCTGCATCGACGGCAGCGCGAGGAAGTCGTAGGCCGCCTGCAACTCCTCGGAGAGGAAGCCGCGGACGTCGACGTAGCCGATGCAGGGCTGATTGCTCAGGTCGCCGTGGAGGGCGTCGTAGGTCTCGGCGACGAGCTCGGCGATCTGCCGGTCGCCCGCCACGTCGCAGAGCTGCGACAGCGGGAGCGGCAGCCGGGCGCGGCGGGTCTTCCCCGACGGGGCGGAGATGACGACGGAGTTCTGGACGGCCCGGCGGAGCTGTTGGAGCGGGGCGTGCGCGCGGCGGCGGATGCCGGCCCGCTCGGCCGCGTGCGCCGCAAGCAGGGTGTCGAGCCCCTGCTGGGCCGCGGCGACCGCGTCGGCGGCGTCCAGCCTTCGCCGCTCGCCGTCCGCCGCCGCGCCGCCCCGGACGCCGCCCGGACCGAGCTGCTGCGTCACGGCCGCGAGGTTCCGCCGGCGGTCCGACAGGGCCTTCCGCGACGCCGCCTCCTCCTCGTCGAGGCTCCGCGTCCGCGCCGCGAGCTCGGCGTTCGACGTCGGGTCGAGCGTCAGTCGCGACCACTCCCGGCACTGCGGGTTGTTGATGCAGTAGGTCAGGCCCGGGGCGATCGAGTCGATCAGATCGTTGACGACGAGGCTGCGGAACGTGGTCGGCAGCAGTTCGTCGCCGAGCTGCAGGTCGGCCGTCACCGTGATCTCGGCGCCGTGGCCCCGCTGCGTGTACTTGCCCGGGAGGATCGACACCGGGACGCGCACGAGGTTGAGCGCGTAACCGGGGGAATCGGCGGTGTCGTCCCCCTCGTTGATCCGCCGCAGTTCCTGGAGATGCTGCAGGTAGGTGGAGAGGTGGTCGAGGTGGATCGTGGGCTCGAGCCCGATCCGGTTGTCGTTGGCGAGTCCGAACGTGTTGGTGAACGGGGTGGAGGTGCCGCTGAACACGGAGAAGGGCTGGCTCCGGTCGATGGGCACGCCCGAGCCCGAGGTGATCACGTTCATCAGCGACTGGACCGAGCCCGCCGGGCCGGCCGTGCCGCTCGTGGGCGTCGAGCCGACCGCGAGCGCGAGGCCGAGAAACGACTGGTCGCTGCGGGCCAGCGAGGCGTTGTTGAGCTCCTGGAAGCCGTCGAGCTGCTTGGCCAGCTGCTCCTCGTACTCATGCCGGTGCCGGGTCAGCCGGCTCTGTCCCCAGACGTCGGGCTGTTTGGGCACGATCGACCCGAAGCGGTCGATGTGGTTTTCCAGCCAGTCGATCTCGTTGGCCAACTGCTCGACGGCGCAGTCGACGCCGGTGGCCGGCGGTGTGCGGTGGCGGGCCTTGAACGGCGCGGCCAGCCCGCGGACCACCTTGTCGGTGAACTCGCCTCCGCGGCCCGGCGCCGGGGCGACCACGGTCGCCGCGAGCGTCACGAGCGCGACGGACGCGCGGAGCGTGCGGGAGGGGGAGTGCATGCCGTGCCTCGGGGCGTCGTGCCGGCGGCGACCGCGGTCGCGGTCGGCCTCATCGGGATAATCGACACACCCCGCACGCCGGCCGCGTGCCGGGTTTCCAGGCCGGGATGGTCGCCGCAGGTTCGCCAGCTTTCCGCCCCGTGCGCGGCACGGGCCCCGTGGACTGCCGCCGCCGTGCGTGGGCTATGCTGGGCCGCCTCGCCACCACGCCCCTCGGGATGACCACGCCATGCACGAACGCGACCGACTCGGGCGCCTCCACGTGATCGACATGGCCCGCAGGCTGCGGGCCGGCGGCATCGACCGGCGCGGGTTCATCCGCGCCGCGGCGGCGGCGGGGTTCGGCTTCGCCTCCGCCCGCTACCTCGCCGGCGGGGCGGCCGGCGGGCGGGCGACCGCCGCCGAACAGCGGGCCGCGGAGGCCCCGCTCGCCCCCTCCGGCCTGACGGACGACCAGCGGCATTTCCTCCGCGACGTGGGCCGCGGCTTCAAGGGCACCCGGATCCGCGTGATCGCCGAAAGCACGCCCCCCGGCGTGATCATCGGCAGGATGATCCGCGAGGAGTTCACGCCGCTCACCGGCATCGAGGTCGACTGGCAGCCCGTGCCACTCGATCAGGTGCTCGCGAAGACCGTCGCCGACACGCTCGCCGGCGCCGACGGCGCGAAGGGCCGCAACGACATCTTCTACTGGGACCAGGTCTGGCTCGCCCGGTTCGCCGACGAGAGCGTCGGCGTGGCCGAGCTGCTCGACAAGCGCGACCTCGCCTATCCCGGCTACGACTTCCCCGACTTCCTGCCGCAGCTCGTCGAGGCGACGGCCAGCTACGACGGCCGGATCGTCGGCGTGCCCTTCGATATCCCGATCTTCATCATGATGTACCGCAAGGACATCCTCGACGGCCTCGGGCTGAAGGTGCCGACGACGCTGCGCGACTACCTCGAGGTGGTGAGGGCGATCGACGCCGCGAAGCGGTCCGCGGGCGTGTACGGCACCTGCGGCCAGTGGAAGACCGGCCACTTCTCGCTGCAGTGCGACGCGTCGGCCTGGCTGTGGGCGCACGGCGGCCGCCATTTCGGCGCCGACGATCGCCCCGACTACGTCACCGAGGCCAACGCCCGGGGGCTCGAGTACATGCTGGCGCTCGGCCGCCACATGAGCCCCGACGTGCGCAGCTGGGACTGGGACGGCCAGGCCGCGGCCTTCACGCAGGGCCGCGCCGGGATCGTGATCTCCTGGAGCGAGTTCTTCCCGGCCTGCGACGACGCCGGCACGAGCCGGGTGGTGGGGCTCGTCGAGGCGGCCGACTGCCCGCGGGAGGAGGCGCTCGTGCCGCGGGAGCAGTGCGGCTTCCACGAGACGCCCGGCATCAGCCGCCAGGGCGGATCGTGCCTCGCCCTGAGCCGGCACGCGCCGAACCCCGACGCGGCGTGGGTGTTCATGCAGTGGGCCACGAGCGCCGACGTCACCGCGCGGGCGAACGCCGCGGGCGCCGACACGCCCGTGCGCGGGAGCAACTACACCGACCCGCGGGTGACCGCCAAGGCGGCCGTGACGACGGGCACGACGCGACACTTCGGGGTGACACGCCGGGCGATCGAGGAGCGGATGGGCACCTCGCCGCACCTCCCCGGCTGGGTCGCCCTGGCCAACGAGGTCAACGCCGCGGAGCTCGGCCGACTCACGACCGGACGGCAGGGGGTCGCGGAGACCCTGCGGGCGCTGCAAGACAAGACGGTGGCGTTTCTCGCGGCGGGCCGCGGATGACGGGCTGTGGATCCACAGCCTGCCGACGGCGCCGGCGCGGCGGCCCGCGTCAGGGCACCGTGTAGCCGTAGCGGTCGATGAACGGCCGCCAGCGCCGCGCGATCTCCGCCACGATCCGCGGGTCGTTGCGGTAGGTGCTCGCGCGGTAGCTCCGCATCGCCACGGCACGCTGCTCGAGCGGCTCCCGCACGGCGGGGAACCCGCCGAGGCCGAGCCGGTCGTAGGCCAGCCCGATCTGGCCGACCGGATCGGCGACGAGATCCTCGTAGCGCACCTCGTGCAGCCGGCCCGGCGGCAGCAGGCCCCGGTCCCGCTCGAAGGCGGCATACATCTCCTCGAAGCATTCGAACACATACTGCTCGAGCTTCTCCCCCCGGTCCACCTGCAGGGCCTGCCCCTCGTCGAGCGACCGCCAGAGCTTCATCGTCGAGCCGAAGACGGCGAACGGGTCGCGGACGACGTGGAGGAACCGCGCCTCGGGAAACATCTCCGCGAGCACCCCGATCCGCGCCGTGTGGGGCGGGCTCTTGAGCACGGGCCGGCGCGGGTCGGCCACGGCCAGCGTGCGCAGGAAGCGGCGCAGCGTCCGCCGCCAGCGATCAAGTTCCGCGGGCGGCAGGCGCGTGAGGTCGAGCGCCTCGGGGTGGGGGCTGCTCGTCACCGGAAAGGCCATCCGGTAGTAGGGCGAGGGCGCCCCCAGGTTCGCCAGCGCGAACTCGTCCTCCTGCGGCTTGTCGAAGGAGGCGGCCATGTCGTCCATCGGCCGCTTGGCCGGCAGGATCCACGACAGGGGAGGCGTGAGGACCCGCTCGGTGAGCAGGAAGTGGCTCGGCGCATAGCACTGGAAGTAGTTCGGGCAGCAGAAGCGGTCGTCGAGCATCATCAGCTCGTGGAGCAGCGTCGTGCCCGACCGCCAGTGGCCGATGATGAACAGGGGGGGCGGCGTCTCGGGGGGGGAGCGGAGCCGTCGCCGGTAGGTCGCCTCGCAGAGCCGGGCGCAGAGAGAATTGAAGCAGGCGGCGCCGGTGATCGTCGCCACGAGCCCCCAGCGGCTCGGGCTCGTCCGCCAGCCATGCTTGCTTGCCAGCGAAAGCCAGACGCCGAGCGTCATGCCGTGCCAGAACCGGGGCGCCCAAAAGGGCCAGGGGCGCGTCGCACCGTCGCGACTCGGCGGTGCGACGCTGTCTCGGGGCGTCGCACGGGGGGGGGCGGTCACGCGAGAGGGCTCCCGGAAAATGCGGAGGGACAGATTTTTATCCTACCCATTCCCGCCGCCAAACGGCCCGGCCTGCTGAACCGCCGCAAATCGATTATCCTGACGCCGCGGAGGATCGTCCGTCCGGGCGCCGTGAGGCGCCGGGCCGGCGCCCCGCCGCGGCAGGCCGCCGCGGACGGCCGGGCGTCGGGTCAGCGAGGAGCAGTTGATGATTTCGTTTCGGTTCGAGCACGTCCGGATTGAGTCGTTTGGTCTCAACTTCCCCTCGACGATCCTCTCCTCCGCGGAAATCGAGCAACGGCTGGCGCCGGTGTACGAGCGGCTGCGGATTCCGGTGGGCACGCTGGAACGGGTCAGCGGCGTGAGCACGCGAGGCATGTGGCCCACGACGGTGACGCCGAGCTCCGTGGCCACCGTCGCCGCCCGGGAGGCCCTGGAGCGATCGGGCTTCCGCCCCGAGCAGATCGGCGCCCTGATCAACTGCTCGGTGTCGCGGGACTTCTTCGAGCCGGCCACCGCCTGCCTCGTGCACCACAACCTCGGCATTCCCGAGGAGTCGCTGGTGCTCGACATCACCAACGCCTGCATCGGCTTCAGCGACGGCATGATCATGCTCGCCCACCTCATCGAGGCGGGCACGGTGCAGGCCGGCATCATCTGCTCCGGCGAGAACATTTCCAAGGTGGTGCACACCACCTGCGAACAGCTGCTCGGCGACCAGGCGATCACCCGCGAGAAGATGCTGCAGATGCTCCCCACGCTGACGCTCGGCTGCGGCGCCGTGGCGGCGGTGCTCTGCCACGACAGCATCTCGAAGGGGGGCCACCGCTTCATCGGCGGCGTGGCCCGGTCGGCGTCGCAGCACCACGAGCTGTGCATCGGCAACGGCGACTTCAGCGTCGGGCAGGGGGAGGAGATCGCCCCGATCATGACCTCCGACGCGGCCCAGCTCATGGCCGCGGCCGCCAAGCTCGGCGGTCGGGCGTTCCCCGACGTGACCGCGGCGCTCGGCTGGTCGCGGCAGCACGTCGACCACGTCTTCTGCCACCAGGTCGGCCGGCAGGTGAACGAGGCCTTCTACGAGGAGATGGGGCTCGACTTCGACAAGGATTTCGCCATCTACAAGCGATACGGCAACATGGTGTCGGCGGCGCTGCCCGCGGCCCTGGCGATCGGCGCCGGGGAGAAGGACATCCAGCCCGGCGAGAAGGTGCTGCTCACCGCGTTCGGCAGCGGCTTGAACACGAGATTCCTCGGCTTCGAGTGGTAGCCGCTGGCCCGCTCCACAACGGAGCGACGACGTTCCCATGCACGGGCACCTCTACCCCTACGAATCCCGCTTCGCCACGGTCGGCCGCGGGGCGGGCGTCGGCGCCGCGTCGGGGTATCGGATGCATTACGTCGACGAGGGGAGCGGCCCGGTCGTCGTCTGCCTCCACGGCAACCCCACCTGGGGGTTCCTGTTCCGCGACCTGATCGCCGCCCTGCGGCGCGACCACCGCGTGATCGTGCCCGATCACGTCGGCTGCGGCCTCTCCGCGCAGCCGGGCGACGTGTTCTTCCGGGCCGCCGACCGCGTCGGCCACCTCGAGGAGCTGCTCGACCAGCTCGGGATCGGCCGCTTCTCCCTCGTCATGCACGACTGGGGCGGCCCGATCGGCACCGGCCTGGCCGTGCGCCGCCCGGCCGACGTCGAGCGGCTCGTCTACCTGAACACCATGCTCGCCGAGACGCCCCAACTGCCGGGGATGATCCGCCGGGCAGCCGCCCCGCTCCTCGGGCGGCTGCTCACGCAGGACACTGCCTGGTTCATCAGCCTGCTGACGTCGCTGGGGGGCGCCCGCGGCCTGCCGGAAGAGGTGCGGCGGGGCTACCACCATCCCTACCGCACCCGTGCCGGCCGGCGGGCCATCTGGGGCTTCGTCCGCGACATCCCCTTCCGCGCGTCCCATCCCACCGCCCCGCTGATGAACGACGTGGTGGCGCGGCTGCCGGCGCTCGCGGGGAAGCCGGTGAAGATCATCTGGGGCATGAAGGATCCCTGCTTCCATCCCGGTGTGCTGCGTCGCTTCGCCGACCACTTTCCCGCCGCCGAGGTCGTCCGCATTTCAAACGCCTCCCACCTCGTGCTCGAGGACGCTCCGGAGCGGGTGATCGGCGAGGTGCGTGACTTCTTCTCACCGGCGGCGGCGCCCGCCTCCACGGGCAGTGCGGCCCGCATGACCGCTCCGGCCGCGAGCGCGGCCCGCGACGCCGCCGCGATGGAGCCGACTCCACCCGCCGACGGGCTCTACGCGGCGCTGCGGGCGGCGGCCGCGGCGGTGCCGTGGGTGTCGGCCGTGACGAAGGTGTCGTTCCCGCGGTTCAGCGGCAAGCCGCGGTACGACGCGATCACGTTCGCGGCGCTCGCCGACCGCATCAACGCCTATGAGAACGGCCTGGCCGAGTGCGGACTGCGGGCGGCCGAGCGGGTGATCATGCTCGTGACGCCGGGGGTCGACTTCCTGGCGCTGAGCTACGCGGTGATGGGCCGCGGCGCCGTGCCCGTGTTCATCGACCCGGGCATGGGCGTCGACGCCGTGGTGGCCTGCATGCGGGAGGCGGAGCCGAGCGGGTTCATCGGTGTTCCCCGGGCCCACCTCCTCGGGCTCAAGGCCGCGGAGCTGTTCCGTTCGCTCCGGTTCCGCGTGGTGGCCGGACGGTTTCCCGTCTTCGGGGCGACGCCGGTGCGGAGCCTGATGCGGTCCGCCGCCGCGCCCGCCGCACCGGTGCCGCGCCGGGCCGACGATCCGGCGCTCGTGGCCTTCACCTCCGGGGCCACGGGGCGGCCCAAGGGCGTGGTCTTCACCAACCGCATGCTGGCGGAGCAGCTGGCCGTGTTCCGCGGGCAGTTCGGCTTCCGCCGCGGCGACCAGGATATGCCGCTCCTGCCGGTGTTCAGCCTGTTCACCTCGGCCCTCGGCGTGGGGAGCATCTTTCCGCCGCTCGACCCGAGCCGGCCGCTCGCGCTCGACCCCGGGCAGGTCGTCCGCGTGATGCGCGATCTCGGCAACCAGACGTCGTTCGGCTCGCCGACGCTGTGGTCGAAGCTCGCCGAATACTGCCGACGGACGGGCACGTCGCTGCCGCAGCTGCGCCGGGTGTTCATGGCGGGCGCGCCGGTGTCGCAGGCCACGCTCGACCTCGTGTCGGCCGCCTGCCCCGGGGCGGAGAGCTTCACCCCCTACGGCGCCACCGAGGCGCTGCCGGTGACCGTGGCGGCCGCCGCCGACCTGCGGCAGGATCCGGCCGTGCTCGCGCTGTCGGGCGAGGAGGGCACCCCCGTCGGCCGGGCGATCCCGGGCGTGTCCCTGCGGGTGGTGGCGTCGGCGCCGGGGCCGGATGCCGCGGCGCTCGTCGACGTGCCGGAGCGGGTGATCGGCGAGATCGTCGTCAGCGGGGCGACGGTGAGCCGCGAATACCTGGCGCGGCCGGAGGCCACCGCGGCCAGCAAGGTGCAGGACGGCGGGCGGGTGTGGCATCGCATGGGCGACATGGGCTACCTCGACGCGAGCGGCCAGCTCTACTTCTGCGGCCGGCGGGCGCACATGGTGGTCACGCCGCAGGGCACCTTCCACAGCGTGCCCGTCGAGAACGTCTTCAACCGTCATCCGGAGGTGAGCCGCACGGCGCTCGTGGGCGTGGACGGGCAGCCCGCCCTCGTCGTCGAGCCGCGGTCACGGTCGCTCGGACCGCAGGCGCGGCGGCGGCTGGCCGAGGCGCTGCGGGCGATCGGCGGCCGCGATCCCGTCACGGCGGCGATCCGCCGGTTCTATTTCCATGCGTCGTTTCCCGTGGACGCCCGCCACAACGCCAAGATCTTCCGCGATCGGCTCGCGGTCTGGGCGGCCACGCAGACCCCGGTCGAGATCGACGCACCGGCCGCTCGCCCGGCCGGCCCGCCGGCCGGTGATGCGACCGACGTGACGGGCGGTGCGGCGAGGACCGCATGAGGGCGCTCGTGACGGGCGGCGGGGGATTCGTCGGCGCGGCGCTCTGCCGCCGGCTGCGCGACCTCGGGCACGACGTCACGGCGCTCGGCCGCCGTCCCGCCCCGGCGCCGGCCACGGAGGGCATCCGCACCGTGGTCCACGACCTCGCCGCCGACGGGGCGGCCGCCGGCCTCGCGGGCCTTCTCGCCGGCGTGGAGTGCGTCTTCCACACGGCGGCCCACGTGAAGATGTGGGGGCCGCGGGAGGCGTTCGTGCGCGGCAACGTCACCGCCACGGACAACGTGATCGCCGCCTGCCGCGCGGCGGGCGTGGGCCGGCTCGTGTTCACGAGTTCGCCGAGCGTGGTCGCCGCCGACCACGACCTGCGGGGCGTCGACGAGTCGCTGCCGTATCCCTCCCGCTACCGGGCCTCGTATCCGGAGACGAAGGCCGCCGCCGAGCGGGCCGTGCTGGCCGCCCACGGCGCGGGCCTGCGGTCGATCGCCCTGCGGCCGCACCTGATCTTCGGTCCCGGCGACACGAATCTCGTGCCCACGATCCTCCGGCGGGCACGGGCGGGCCGGCTCGTGCAGGTGGGCGCGGGCCACAACGTGGTCGACCTCACGTTCATCGAGGATTGCGTCGCGGCGCATCTGCGGGCGGCGGCCGCGCTCGAGGAGCATCCCGCCGCCGGCGGCCGGGCCTACTTCGTCAGCCAGGGCACGCCGGTGCCGCTCTGGGAGTGGATCGGCCGGGTGCTCGCCCTCCACGGACTGCCCCCGGTGCGGCGGCGGGTTCCGCTGGCGGTGGCCCGGGCACTGGCCACGGTGGCCGAGGGGGTGTGGTGGACGTGCGGGCTCGCGACCGATCCGCCGCTGACCCGATTCCTGGCGGAAGAGATGGCGACCGACCACTATTTCGACATCGGCGCCGCGCGGCGCGACCTCGGCTATGAGCCGAGCTGCTCGGTCTGGGAGGCGACCGAGCGGTCGTTCGGCCGGGCGACGGCGGCTGGTGCCGCAGCCTGCTGAGGGCACATCGAACGGGCCGGTCGTGGGGCCGGCTGGCTGCGGCCCCACGGTCAGCTAGCGTCGCCGCGTCGCGTGCGACGTCCGCGCCGCGGCGGCGGCCCGCGGGACGGGCCAGTGCGCGGCAGCGCCGTCGTGACGCGTCACGAGCCCGACGACCTGGCGGCCCATGCGGGCCGCTTCCCGCACCACCTTCTCGCCGATGCCGCGGCGCAGCACCCCGTCCACTCCACGTGCCTCCGCCGCCAGATATCGCTCCATGAGCACCTCGCGGTCGGCGAAGTAGTCGTCCTCGGAGAAGGTGGCGGTCGGATCGGTGGGCCGCAGATCGACGAAGAACTCGAGGCCGACGGGCTCGGTGATGCGACCGACCTCGAGGCCGACGAGCCCGAATGCCCGGACGTCGAGCGCGAGCAGCTCGAACGACTCCGGCGTGAAGGCCCAGCAGTGGGTGTCGATGTAGCCGTCCGACAGCCGCGGATCCGTCGCGAACAGGGTGCGGTAGCTCTGCAGCGTTTGGCGGAGGGGTTTCCAACGGCGATCCTTCCCGGCGGCGCTGTGGTACGCCGACTCGCGGAACAGCTGGTAGCGGGTCGGCTGCGTGCGGCGCTCGTGGAAGGCCTGCAGCCACTCCGACACTTCCGAGACGGGGCGGAAGTGGTCGAAGCAGAATCGCTTGTCGGGGACCGCCATCCGCAGGATGCCCCCCGGGCCGAGCACGGCGGCGCACTGCTGGAGGAAGCGGATCGGATCGGGCAGGTGCTCGATGTTGTGGGAGGAGAGGATGAGGTCGAACCTCCGTCCCGGCCCATACTTCGCCGCCGTGAGATCGGCGAGATCGCAGGCCGACCCGACCAGGTCGACCTCCTCGATGCGGGCGACGTCGTCCGGCCCGAGGCTCGAATCGGCGGCGGCCCGGCGCCGCAGCTCCGCGGCGTCGAAGATGTCGAGCGTCGTCACGCGGTAGCCGTCGCGGCGGGCCGCGATCGGGCGGAAGTAGGCGCCGATTTCCAGGACGTCGTGCCGCTTCCCGAGGCCGTCGCGGAGGAGCATCATGCGGTCCATCTGGCGGTCTCCGGAGTGCCGCCCCGGCGCGTTGTGCCGCGGGGCGGGGGGGAGGGAAAGGAAGGGGAGTTAACGAATCCGGCGCGAGGTCGCAAGGGCGGCTCTCCCGCGCACCATCGGCCCCGGGCGGAGGGGCGGGGCGACCACGCCCGGGCGGGTGGATCGCGTGCGTTACGGCGGCCCGTTGTGAAGCCGCTCCCGGCGGCGGTATTCTCGGTGTTCGCGACGCCGGCGTGCGACCGGCCGCGTCCCCAGTCGGCTGCTGCCATGCGCGTGTTCCGTCATCGGGAAGACGTCCTCCCGGTCTTCTGCATCGTGGCTCTGAGCCTGCTCGACCTGGTCGTGTTCTTCAACGCGCGGAGCGTCGCGGTCCTGGCCGCCTGGCTCCTGCTCGTGATCGGGCCGAAGGCCTGCATCTGCTCCTGGAACCACCACCACCAGCATCTCTTCACCTTCCACCAGCCGCTGCTCAACCGCCTGCTCGAGATCGTCTACGCCTTCCACACCGGCATCACCACCAACGCCTGGGTGCTGCACCACGTGCTCGGGCACCACATCCACTACCTCGACCAGACGAGGGACGAATCGGCCTGGAAGCGGCCCGACGGCACGATGATGGGGGAGTGGGAGTACACCGCCACGATCGCCCTCACGGGCTACCCGCGGGCGTTCCACGTCGCCCGCCGCTATCCCCGGCTGCGGGGCGGCTTTCTCGGGATGAGCGTCGTGGTGCTCTGCCTGCTGGGGGCGGCATGCTGGTGGAACTGGCTCAACGCCCTGTTCGTGTTCGTGATCCCGATGGCGGCGGGATATGTGATCACCTGCTGGCACACCTACTGCCATCACGCCGGCCTCGACACGCAGAACCCCTACGAGGCCTCCCACAACATCATGAACCGCTCCTACAACATCCTCACCGGCAACCTCGGCTACCACACGGCCCACCACGTGAAGCCGAAGCTCCACTGGTCGAAGCTGCCGGCCTTCCACGCCACGATCGCCGACCGGATTCCCGACCACCTCTACATCGAGCCCTTCTTCCCGATGAATCTGCTACCCGCGGGCGACTCCCCGTGGCCGGCACGTGACGGCGAGCGCCGGATGCCGGACGTGCCCGTCGGCGCCGGGCAGGGCTAGCGGCCCGTGGAAAAAGTCCTCCGGGACTTTTTCCAGGCACGAAAACCTCCGGTTTTCACGGGAGCTGCGCTCCCGCGATCGCATCCATGCGACCGAGCAGGCTGTTTATCCACAGCCTGCTAGTGTCCTGAACCAAAAGTTCAGGACACTAGCAGTTGCTTGATTCCCGGCCTGAAAGGCCGGGAATGTCGTGTCGTGAATCGAAACGAACTTCCGACTCACGACACTGGTTGCCCGTGGAAAAAGTCCCCAGGACGTTTTTCCACGAATGAAAACCGCCTGTGTTCCCGGGAGCCGCGATCCCATGAACGCATCTCTGCGATCGAGCAGACTGTCGGTCCGCAGTCTGCGAGATCCCGCTCGAGAGCAGTCGATCGCCGATCCAGGCCGGTTCGGGCCAGGGCACGCTCAGCCCGGTTCGGGCTCGATCGAGGCCGACATCGCCCCCTTCGACCGGGCGAGCATCCGGTCGGCGCCGAAGGCGTGAATCTGGTCACGCTTCAGTTCCGCGTGCTCCTTCGTCGTCGTGAGCACGATCACGCGGCCCCGGAGGTCGACCTCCTTGGCGAGCTGGTAGCCCTTCTCGGGCGGGTGTCCGAAGAGCTTCTGCAGCATGGCCACCACATACTGGTAGGTGTGGTCGTCGTCGTTCCAGAGCACGACGTGGTAGCGGGGCTGCCGCTTGGGCTTCGAATCGTCCTTCGTTGCCCGTTTCGTCGCGCCGGCGGCCGCCGGCGATTCGACGGTCTGCGTGGCGGCCTCCGGCTCGGCGACGCTCGTCGCGGCTGTCATCGTGGGCGGCTCCGGCGGGAATCCGGGCCGCTCGTCGCGGCCCGCGGAAAACGGACTGACAGGACCCGGTCCACAGTATAAGGTGTGGCCCTTCGGCGGGTCCGTCGGGCCCGCGTCATCCAGGGGAGAACGCTGCCGTGCTCGATCGACGCTACGTGGCCGAGAATGTGGATGCCGTCGCCGAAAACTGCCGCCGCCGGGGCTCGACGGCCCACGTCGCCCGGTTCGCCGACCTCGACCGCCTCCGCCGCCAGCTGCAGGCCGACATCGACCGGCTCAACCACGAGGCCGGGCAGATCAGCAAGTCGATCGGCAAGGCCGCCGACCCCGCCGGGCGGGAGTCCCTCAAGGCCGACGGGCGGCGGCTCCGCGAGGAGGTGGCGGCGCTCGAGACGCGGCAGGCCGAGATCGTGGCCGAGTCGGACGTCATCCTCCGGGCCATCCCCAACCTCACCCATCCCGACGCCCCGATCGGCGGTGAGGAAGCGGCCGTCGAGATCCGCCGCGGCCGCACGCCCGTGGCGGGCTTCGAGTTCAAGCCGCTCGACCATGTCGAGCTCGGCGAGCGGCTCGGACTCTTCGACTTCGAGGCGGGCGCCCGCGTCGCCGGCCACGGCTTCTACTTCCTCGTCAACGACGCCGTGCTGCTCGAGCTCGCCCTGCAGCGGTATGCGATCGACCTGCTCATGCGCGAGAACTTCGCCGTGATGACCACGCCCGACCTGGCGCGGGACACCATCCTCGAGGGCACGGGCTTCATGCCCCGCGGCCCCGAGACGCAGATCTACTCGATCACCGGCAGCGACCTCTCGCTCGTGGCCACCGCCGAGATCACGCTCGGCGGCGCCATGCACGAGCGCATCTTCGAGCCCCACGAGCTGCCGCTGAAGCTCTGTGGCATCAGCCACTGCTTCCGCACCGAGGCCGGCGCCCACGGCCGGGCCACCCGCGGCCTCTATCGGGTGCACCAGTTCACGAAGGTGGAGATGTTCGCCTACACGCTCCCCGAGCAGAGCGAGGACATGCACAACCACCTCCTCGACCTCGAGTGCGAGCTGTTCGACGGCCTGGGCGTGCCCTACCGGGTCATCGACACCGCCAGCGGCGATCTCGGCGGCCCCGCCTACCGGAAGTTCGACCTCGAGGCGTGGATGCCGGGCCGCGGCGAGCGGGGTGAATGGGGCGAGGTGACGAGCACCTCCAACTGCACCGACTACCAGGCCCGCCGGCTCGCGATCCGCAGCCGTGGACCGGGGGGCAAGGGCACCGCCTTCGTGCACACGCTCAACGGCACGGCGATCGCGATCAGCCGCGCGATCATCGCGATCCTGGAGAACCACCAGTGCTCCGACGGCTCCGTCGTGGTGCCGGAGCCGCTCGTGCCCTGGATGGGGAAGCGGAAGATCGAGCCGCGGTGAGCCGCCGCCGGGCCTTCGACGCCGTTGGATCACTGGGGCAGCGGGCTCGGGGTTGCCTGTGACGCAGCCTTGGGGCCGCGCGTGACGCGGTCTCCGGGCTACGTGTGATGCGGGCCCAGGGGCGTGTGTGACGCGGGTTCGGGGCTCTCCGCTGAATCCCGGGGCCCCACGGGATGCTGACTGCGGGGGGCGGGCGATCGCCCGGCTCACCAGTGGAGGCCGAAGCGCTCGCCAGCCGACGGGCCGCCAAGCCCGCCCTTGAGCGGCTGGTGACGCTTCTTCGGCGGCGGCGGTTCGTCGGCGACCGGTTCGTCGGCGGCAAGGCCGCTTGCGGCCGCATCGCCGGGCCGCGCCGCCGGCGCGGGGGCGAGCGCCTTGATCGAGAGCGACATCCGCTGCTCGTCGGGATCGATCGCGAGCACGCGGCACTCGACCGTCTCCCCCTCCTTGAGCGCGTCGCTCACGCTGCGGATGTGCCGCGTGGCGATCTCCGAGACGTGCACGAGCCCCTCCACGCCGGGCTCAAGCTTCACGAACGCGCCGAACTGCGCGATGCGGCTGACGACGCCGCGGACGGTGGCGCCCACGTGGTATGTGTCGGCGGCGCGCTTCCAGGGGCTCTCCACGAGGTCGCGGGCCGAGAGGCCGATCTTGCCGGTCTGGTGGTCGATCTTCTTCACGACCACCCGCACCCGCTGGCCGGCCTGGAACACGTCGCCCGCGTTGGCCACGCGATCCCACGACATCTGGCTCACGTGCACGAGCCCCTCGACACCCGAGCCGATGTCCACGAACGCGCCGAAGTCGCGGACCGAGCGGACGATGCCGTCGAGCGTCGCCCCCACCTCGAGCGTCTCGAGCAGCTTCGTGCGGGCCTCGGCGGCCTGCTTCTCGATGACGGCGCGGCGCGAGAGCACGAGCCGGCGGGCGGCCGGCACGATGTCGGTGACGAGGCTCTCGAGCGTCTGCCCCACCATCTCCTCGAGGTTCTCCACCCGCCAGGTGCTCACGAGGCTCGCGGGCATGAAGCCGCGGAGCCCCGCCACCTCGCACTCGAGGCCCCCCTTGTTGGCGGCCGTGACGCGGGCTTCGACGATCATGCCGGCCTCGAGCTGCGACCAGTCCTCCACGCTCACCGCGCGGTTGGCCGGCGCCACCTCGTAGAGGCCGTCCTCCTCGTTCCGCAGGCCCACGGACAGGTCGAGCAGCGCGCCCACCTCGGGCACGTCGTCGAGTCCGGCGAGCTTGAGCGCCCCCTGCCGTCGTTCCCCGAGATCGATGAACGCGGTGTCGGGGCCGATCGACAGCACGGTGCCGCGCACGCGGGCGCCCGGCTCGAGTGGGGCGTCGGCGCGGGCCGGCGTGCTGGCGACGAGGAGCTCGTCGATCGACAGACCGGCCGTCGCCGCCGCGAAGTCGGCCTCGAGCTCGTCGTCGAGGTCGGCCCGCAGGTTGGGCACGGCCACCGTCTTCCGCGGCAGCGGGTCGACGAACGGGGAGCCGCCGGCGCTGCCGCGCTTGTCCCGCTTCTCGCCCCGCCGGGGAGCGGGCGTGGCGTCGCCGAGTTCCGGTCGGGTCGGCAGCGGCGGCGCCGCCGGGAACGGCAGCCCGGTCGCCGGTGATGGCGGCACGGCGGGTGTCGGCACGGCGGCCGTCGCCGCCGGTGCGGTCGCCGGTGAAGCGGTCACGGCGGCAGCGGCGCCCGTCGGCGGCTCGCTGCGCATCGCCCGCGCCGCCGCCTCGGCCGGCGATGCCGGCGACACCGACGAGAAGTAGTCGTAGCGCGGCGCCGACCGCGGCGGCTTCACGCCCGGCCGCTGCGTGCCGATCGGAATCCGCCGTGGGGAGTTCGCCGCCTCCGGCGGCACGGCGGCACCAGCGGCGTCGCCGGTCGGGCCGGCAGGGGAAGCTGCCGCCGGCTCGGCGGCCGGTGGCTGTCCCGCTGCGGCGTCGGCGGGAGGAACAGGCTCAGACGAGCTCATCGGGCTCTCGGGGTTCCGGGACGAGCGGCATGACACCGCGGCGTGAGAAGACAATGCGGGAAACAGGACTTGAACCTGCACGGTATTACTACCACCAGGCCCTCAACCTGGCGCGTCTGCCAATTCCGCCATTCCCGCAGCGGTGGGAACCAGAACCCTCGGGTGCGGCCGAGTCGGTGCCGCACCCGGCCGAACACCATCCATCGTCAGACAAGCATCGTCGCAAAGAGCGTCGTCGAGGAACGGCGTCTGAGGAAGCCCGTCTCGAGGATCATTGTGGATCGGTTCCGGTCGCCGTCAAGCAGCGGCGGCCGTCCGCGACGAAAGGGGTGCGATCCCCGCGACGAGGCCCGAGCGGGCGAGCACCTCCGTGAGGGCGAGCGTCCAGACCACGTCGCCCAGCGGCATCCACCGGTGGAAGGGCAGCCCCGCCACGTAGCAGGCCAGCAGGCCCGCGGGCGTGTGGGGATACATGTCGGAAAGCCACCAGCAGGCGAAGTTCGTGGCGAGGAAGAAGACCAGCGAGCTGGCGAGCGCCGCGAGCACCAGTCCGCCCCGTCGGCCGCGGGCCAGCCGCCCCAGCACCACGGGCCAGGCGAGCGCGGCGGCGACGACGGCCGCGAGCGCCCAGCCGCCGAAGTCGGCCTCGTAGCCTGGCAGCACGAGATTGCTGATCGCCAGCGCCGCCAGCGGCACCGTCGCGGCGACGAGCGGGCTTGGAAACGCGGTGCCGGCCGCGATCGCGGCGCCAGCCAACGGCGTCACGCCGTAGGCCGGCTGCCAGAGCCTGCCGATCACCGACACGGCGACGAGCGCGAACCAGATGCCTGCCAACTTGCCGAACTTGCTCATGACCGCGGTGACTCCTGCGGCCGCCTGGCGGCCGGGGAAGGGTTGAACGCCCGCGGGCGGCGCCCGATACACTCTGGGACGCGTTTCGCGACGTCGTTGAAACGTCGCGAAACGTGCCGGCCCCG
>Ga0209189_1001205_pt1 | contig 19754 bp, 15 predicted proteins | sample C_130820_EF_Meta_FD_187308 | JGI IMG/M metagenome (GOLD analysis project Ga0209189, IMG submission 187308) | Freshwater microbial communities from Lake Croche, Canada to study carbon cycling - C_130820_EF_MetaG (SPAdes) (version 3) | ecosystem: Environmental > Aquatic > Freshwater > Lake... | reverse complement strand
ATTATTGGGTTGTGGTAAAAATGGCACTTTTGATATTCATCCAGACTATCAGCAATGGGGCTTGATGGCGGTTTGGAAAGACAAAAATGATGCTGAAAAATTTCAAAAAAAATCTTTCGTTTGGTCTTGGTGGCGATTTTTGACTAACGAACAATGGACAATTGGCTGTATTCCTTACGAATCTCACGGAAAATGGGATGGAAAAGAGCCTTTCGGACAACCTTCACCAGACCGCACTTATAAAGGTTCGATTGCGGTACTCACTCGTGCGACCATTCGTGTTTCAAAATTGTCAGGTTTTTGGAAAAACGTTCCGAGTGTCGCGGCATCAATGGTTCATGCACAAGGATTTGTGACATCGGTTGGCATCGGCGAAATGCCTTTAGTTAGACAAGCTACATTCTCAGTCTGGGAAAGTTTGGAAGATTTGAAGAAATTTGCGTATAGACAAAGAGAACATGCTGAAGTTATTAAAAAAACTCATTCAGAAGGCTGGTACTCAGAAGAGCTTTTTGCAAGATTTATTCCGGTAGAAACCTTCGGAACTATCAAAGGTATCAATCCATTTATTATCTGAGGACACTCCGCTATTGAATATAATTAATACCAAACAGTAGTTTTTATTAAAAATACTGATTATGCACTCACTATCAACAAAATAATCAAATATTTCATTGTTATACATTTGTAATTCTCGGTCTATTTTTTAAATTTTACCGAATAATCACCTCCACAAATACGTTATATAATAGACTCCGCTACTACAGGGCATAATTTTTGATTAAAACTAATGAGTAATTGAATACATGAAAAGATTTTAACTATGTCCTGTATCAAATTAATTTTTTTATTTTTAGGTACTTTTTGCCTTACAAATCTTTCTTTTGGGCAACAAACCACAATGCCTAAGCAATGTACAAAATATGGAGATGGCTTTGATGATGGAGGAAACTTTGATATGATTCCAAAGTATAGTTGCCTTGAATCATATAATAACAATAAAGTTGTTGTGCGTGTAGAAAATGCCAAAACTCCAAATGGATCAAATGTATTTGGAGCAAACTATATTTTTAATTTAACTGATGGGAGAGATATTACAAAAAATTATTCGCCCAAATTAGATACTACTGTTACTACGCCTGGCATTTATTGGGTAATGCAATTCGCAAATGAAGGGGGACAAAATTATGTTTCTTGCAAATCATTTGAAGTAATAAAACCTGAACAGCCTGATGTAAAAGTAGGTTCGTGCGGTAAAAATGTGATGACCGTAAAATTCTTAAACACGCCAAAAAACAAGGCTCACTCTGGCTATGAGATTTTTTGGGGTGATGGAACCCAAACAACAATAATGGAAACGGATCTCAAAACTAGAGGGTTTCCATTTGATAAAACACATACTTACCTTACTCCCCCGACCTCCAAACCTAAAATCGTCGCTAATTATATAAGAGGAACTTCAAACTTTAATGGGTGTGAAACTTCAATTAATTTTGAGTTTGAAATCAATAATGCTCCTAGAATCAGTGAATTGGAAGGCTTAACCGGTGGAACAAGTAATAAAATTACAATGATGAATGGATCTGATGACAAGCCATATTCGCTCGAACAAAAGCTAAAAGCAGGAAATTGGAATCCTACTAGCAAAACAATCACCCGCAAATCAGGCGAAAAATTCGCAACCGAAACCATTATCCGATTAAATGCCACCAATGAATATTGCTTTAGACTAAAATCTTTTGATGATTGCACTAATCCTATTATCTCAAACGAAGTATGTACAATCATTCCTAAAGCAACTATTGTTGGTTTTAACGAGGTAAAACTTGATTGGAATTCACCAGACCCAGCAGTACTCAAATATTCAATTACGTATGGTGAGTCTCCAAGTGGGGCCAATTCTAATCAGCTAGTAAACCCAATAGCAACCACATTCACGTTCAAATCTCTTGACTGTAAAAAAAAATTTAATTTTTCAATTAATGCCACTATTGGAAATACTCCTGACCAAACAATCATAAAGTCGCCTATTATTTTGGTTGACCCTAAAACCTCGCTATTGCTAGCTCCAATAACAGTTGGAATTGTATCAGTCGAGAATGGTAATCTTCTAGTATTCCGTGCCCCACAACTCAATCCTATACCACCGATAAAATACAAGTTTTATCGTTCTGAAGGAGGAGTTGGAAATTTTATACCAGTATCAGAATCTACGGATTACTCTTATGAAGATAAAAGTGCAGAACCTACAAAACAGCAATACTGTTATAAAGTGGAATATGAAAATAATTGTGGAAATATCTCAGAGCAATCTCCTGCATTCTGTAGTGTTTTTTTAACATCAACTCAACAAAATACGCTTAATTGGATACCTCCAATTATACAATCAAATAATCCAAACCCAATAGAGTATTATGTAGAGAGTATTGACCAAAATAATAATACAAAAAAAGTCAATGTAACCACAAGTACATCTCAAAATGTTAAAAAGCAAATTGAAAGCTTATTAGATTTAACAAATACTATTGGAGAAGCTAAGTTTGTAATTAGAGCCAAACAGAAAATAAATATAAATAGCTCACCAATTATACTTTCTTATGAGGTTTCATCAAATGAATATATTTTTACAGCACCGGCTCAAATCTATATCCCTACTGCTTTCTCCCCAAATGAAGATGGCAAGAATGATATTTTTACAGCCAAAGGCAGGTATTTTGTTGAGTTTAATTTAGAAATTTATGACCGCTGGGGCAATGTTATTTTTGAAAGTCAAGATTTGAATACTGGCTGGAATGGAACAGCCAACGATGGCGTAACGCCAGCATCAGCAGGCAACTACGGTTTTAAAATATATGGTTTAGACACAGCAGGCAATAAATTTGAAAAAGTTGGTTCCGTTAAACTTGTTAAATGATTTTCTATTAATATTTAGGGGTGTTATTATAACCAAGGGCAGTTCTTATCCAACTGCCTTTTTTTGTATATTTGCCATACATTTTAAATGAATACGAATATGAACATGGGAGACCTTTTTGGGATGGCAGGAAAAATGAAAGAAATGCAAGCCCGAATGCAAGAAGCACAGGAGAATTTAACAAAAATAACCGAAGTAGGTGAAGCGGGAGCAGGAATGGTAAAAGCAACTGCAAATGGGAAAAAACAACTCATAAGCATAGAAATCGACGAAGATTTAATAAAACCCTCTGACCGTGAAATCTTACAAGATTTGATTGTTGCGGCTACTAATAAAGCTTTAGAAAAAGTAGAAGTTAAGGCCAAAGAAGAACTGCAAAAATCGACTGAAGGATTGATACCAAATATTCCAGGAATGGATTTTGATAAACTCTTTAAATAGTAAATAGTCCACAGCTGTTAAGAACCAATATAAATGTCAAAGTTTTTCAAGTGCAAAAACAAGATACTATGACCAAAGTTGCCGTAGTAATTTTAAACTATAATGGACAAAAGTTTTTAGAGACCTTCCTACCATCAGTAATAAATCATAATGATGGGTACGAAATTTTTATTGCTGATAATGCTTCCATTGATGGCTCTGTAAATTTTCTCAAAACTAAATTTGCTGATATTAAAATAATTCTGCTTGCCAATAATCATGGTTTTGCGGGAGGATATAACAATGCACTAAAAGAAATTGAGGCGGAATATTATGTGCTGCTCAACTCTGATGTGGAGGTTACACCGAATTGGACGAAATCTATCATTGATTTAATGGATATAGATAAATCAATGTCTGCTTGCCAACCAAAAATATTGAGTTATCACCAAAAAACTCACTTTGAGTACGCTGGAGCAGCAGGTGGCTATATTGATTGGTTGGGTTATCCATTTTGTCGAGGTAGAGTTTTTGAAAGCTATGAGGAAGATAAAGGGCAGTATGACGACATAAAAGAAGTTTTTTGGGCTACTGGTGCCTGTATGTTCATTCGATCAGAAATTTTCCACCAATTAAATGGGTTCGATGCTCATTTCTTCGCTCACATGGAAGAAATTGACCTATGTTGGCGTATGAAAAATCAAGGTTATCGAATCATTTATTCATCAGCTTCAACAGTCTATCATGTTGGTGGTGGCACTTTGCACAAATCCAACCCACGTAAGACATTTCTGAACTACCGAAATGGTTTGGCTATGCTTTTTAAAAACTTACCAAGGGAAAAACTGTTATCAACAATTCTGCTAAGACTAATGCTGGATGGTATTTCGGGAATCAAATTATTGGCAGATGGCTCATTTGACGACTTCTTAGCTATTATTAAAGCACATTTTGCATTTTATGTGATGATTCCAAAGTTGGAGAGAAAAACACCAAAACAGGTAAATCATATTTATCATAAAAGCATCGTTTGGGAATATTTTGTAAAGAAACAAAAACCAACAATATGAAAGTTATTGGCATAACCGGGGGAATAGGCTCCGGAAAAAGCATTGTCTGCAAAGTTTTTGAACTGATTGGTACGCCTGTTTATTATGCCGATATACGAGCAAATTGGCTTACCAATAATGATTTGCAGCTAAAAAAAGAGATAAAAGAATTATTTGGCCGACAAGCCTACGACGAAAACGGAATGTATAATAAAAAATGGATAGCGAATCAGGTATTTGAAAATCCTCAATTACTTCAAATGCTTAATATGTTAATTCATCCGAGGGTTTTTGATGATACGCAACAATGGCTCAGACAACACCAAAATCAGACCTATGTTTTACGTGAAGCAGCCATCAGTAATGCAGCGGGCAAAGGCAATGATTTAAACAAAATAATTGTGGTTAGTTGCCCTTTAGAAATTAGAATAAAACGTATTAAACAACGTGACCCTCAGCGAAGCATAGAACAAATACATTCAATTATTGCTCAACAAAAATCAGATGATGAATTTTTAAACATTACTGACTATCAAATCATTAACGATGATAGTAAACTTATTTTACCTCAAATTTTAATCCTCCACCAAAAATTTTCAAACGGCCCTATAAGCTAAATGTTGCGTTTTTAAAAAATCTATTTCTTCATCAACATCAGTTAAAGTTGGTAAAAGTGAATAACTTAAACTCATTTTTTTACAAGCTTCAATTGCCTCTTGCCCTACCCTTTCGTGGCTCCATTCTTTATTACAAAACATTTTCTTTAAAACCTCTTGACTATCTTTTCCGATTAAATCAAAGTTAAAACCAATCAAATAATACCCACCATCAAAGGCCGGACCAATAACTACCTCATTTTTAGATAGTTGCCGATAAGCCTCAGTAATTATACTTTGGTTTAACTCTAAGCAATCGCAGCCAATTATCAAGACTTTAGCGTGTTTTTTCTGATAAGTTTCATGAAATGCCGAGGCCATTTTAAGGCCTAAATCAGGCCCACCAAATTGTTTTAACTTATGGTAATCAGTATTTCCCCATATATCGTTTTCATCAATAAAATCAGAATAAAATAGATACTTGTCAATATCTGTCAAATCGGTAGTTATGGCATTGGTATGTCGCATCAAAAGATGATAAATTTCTAAGGCTCGGACCTCGCCAACAGTTACGGCTAAACGTGTTTTTACTTTACCCAGTTGTGGATTTTTTATAAATATAATTAAAGCATCCATTTATAAAAGATTTTGATTTTCCTAAGTTCATTTACCACTTGTTTTGCTTTTTTATTATTAATAATTTTGCTACGAAAATTGTTTATTGTCAGTTTTATTCTGAATTTTGTTATTCAAATTTACAAAGTCTAACGTGAAAAGGTTTAAAAAATTGAAACTTTAAAAATCAAACATTATTTTCAACAAAAATTCATACATGAAAAAAATAATTTACACCGAAAATGCACCCGCCCCGATTGGGCCTTACAGCCAAGCTATTCAAGCAGGAAACACGCTTTATGTTTCTGGTCAAATTGCTCTCGAATTGTCAACATTAGGCGACCTAAAAGCCGAAACTCAAAAAGTGATGGAAAACATTGGCAATATTTTAGCAGAAGCTGGAATGAGCTATGAAAATATTGTTAAATCAAGCATATTTTTAAAAAACATGGACGATTTTAGTCCAGTAAATGAAATATATGGTAGCTTCTTTACATCAATGCCTCCCGCTCGTGAAACAGTGCAAGTGGCCAAGTTACCAAAAGATGTAAACGTTGAAATATCAGTTATTGCAGTCCAGTAATGTGCTTTAACCACAAGCAAGCAAGGAGCCATTTTACTGACCATCAACTACTTATTATACATACAAATATATTTTAAAGAAATAAATATTGCCGTAAAATAATTTTCGTGCGTCGTAATTGCTCAATAATGAATAAAAAGATTTATATTTACAAAAAAACAAATCCCCCCCAATATTAATAACTAAAACTAATTGTTTAGCTATGAGAAAAAATTATTTTCTATCCCTTTTTTTGTTGCTTACGGCTTTTTGGCAAGTGCAAGCACAGCTCAACAAACCCACTGGTCTTGCAGGTACGGCAGTTGGCGGAGATGGTACAAAAATTAACCTTACATGGAATGATAATTCATCAGATGAAGCTGAATTTGAGATAGCATATTCAACTCTTCCGACGACAGGTTATAGTGGAATATGGACAGGTTTCCCAAATTCTGGATATGGTACATTCCAATTAACCAATTTACAACCAAATTCTACTTACTATATTTGGGTAAGAGCTATTAAAAATGATGTACCTGTATCACCTGCTAGAGTTGGTTGTGATCGCTTAGACAATATGCCTTCTGACACACCTCCAAGCGGCAAAGTTGCTTCTTGCTGGAGTAATCTTCTTATTATTTCAACAAATGATAATCTTCCGGCTGCAGTCACTGGTGCTTCGGTAGCAACACCCTATTCACAACGTACAAATACACTGTATTTCACTGATAACTCAAATAATGAGTCAAATTTTATCATTGAACGCTCAACGGGTGGTGATTACAGAGTGATTGCTACAATTCCGGGTGTGGCTGGAACTGGACAACGTTCTTATGTTGACTATTCCACATTGCCAAATACGTTTTACTCGTATCGAGTATCAGCTCGTAACGCCTCTGGTACAACTTACCCAGAATCAAAAACTGCATTTTTCCAAACGCCTCCAGACGTACCATTTCCACCAAACAGTTTAGCTGCTTACGATATTGGCATAAAATCAATTGGAATATTTTGGATTAATTCTGCTAGTAATGCAACTGGCTTCCTGATTCAACAATCAGTTGACAACAATAACTGGGTAACGATTGGGACAAATCCTCCCAACAATACTGGATTTGTGGCTCAAAACTTAAATGAAGGTCAAAAATATTTCTTTAGAGTATTTGCCACTAACAGCGGTGGTAATAGTGCTCCGTCAGGTTTGCTAACTGCTACAACTGAAAAGCTTGTTGCCCCAAATCCATCATTCAACTTAGCCGCCAAAACTATTTCAACAACTCAGATTGATTTGACTTGGAATTTAGGAACATATAAAGAGGTACGAGATGGGATAACTAATAAACGTGTTTCTCAAGGAATTTACCGATCGACTACAAGTTCAACTGATGGTTTTATTCAAATTGCCCTTATTGGGGATTATGAAGCGAGTTACTCTGACAAAAGCGGAATGCCAAAAACAAAGTATTGGTACAAAGTTTTGTCAGCGAATTATCAGGGAGAATCACCTTATTCAAATGAAGCAACTGCTACCACATTAGGGCCTCCATATGCTCCTTCGAACTTGTCTGCTGTACTTGCTAGTGATGCTTTAGGAAATACTACAATAAAAGCAACTTGGAAAGACAACTCGGATGACGAGTGGGGTTTTGCACTTGAAAGATCCATTGATAGTACTTTTGCTAAGGGTGTTGTTAGAGCTGACCTTGACACTAATTCAATAGCTGCTACAAGTATTCCGATTGAAGAAGGTGTAACTTATTATTTTAGAGCTAATGCTTCAAACAAATACGGTGCTTCAAAATATTCAGCAACAACGAAAGTTGAAGTTGCTGTAAGTACTGCACCTAACGCACCTTATGACTTAAAAGGAACTGCAACTTCGGCTGAAGTTTCATTGAAATGGGGTGATGATTCGAATAAAGAAACTGCATTCGAGGTAGAACGCTCATTAGATGGTACTACCTTCACGAAAATTGGTTCAACCGGACGTAATGAAGTAACTTATTCAGATAAGACTGTAAGTGAAAAAACTAAATATTCTTATCGTGTAAGAGCTACAAACAGCAAAGGAAATTCTGCTTATACTAATGTTTTGGCACTAACAACTCCGGCAAAAGTATCTGCTTTAATTGATATCGTAGCGGATGAAGTATTCCAAGTTTATCCAAATCCAACGGCTGATGCTATAAAAGTTTCGGTTTCAGAAAATATGTTGAAAGACTCAGGAATGATTATCATCACTGACAAAACAAACAGAATAATTTCTAAAACTCTTTTAACTCCAAATCAATCAGAATATCACCTTGATTTGAGTAACTATTCAGAAGGAACATATACTATTAGTCTTCGTACAGCAACGCAACAAATTACAAAGCGTGTGTATAAATTCTAATTTCAATATTTAATGATTAAAAAGAGGTGCTGCAAATTGCAGCACCTCTTTTTTGTTGGTTTACATATGATAATTTCGTAATTTAATATTATTTAATGTTTTGGTCGCCTAGTGTATAATGAATACCCTCTGAAAGCATTCGTTAGTGTGTTTATATTCGACGAAATCAGTTTCTTTCAGAATGACATGAAATGTAGATAAACCGTGTTAGCGGCCGATGCTCGAATTTAATATCTATATTTAGTATCTTTAAAATCGAAAATTAATGTCTTACTTCCATCTGCTTTTTTAAGTATAATTTTATTTGGCTCATTTTTATCGACTCGCTGTATTATTTCAGCATTTTTGGGCAAATAACAATTGGTGTATTGAGCATCTTGTACCGAGTAAGATGGCATATTATAGCCTTTCATAATGCTTTTAGGCATATATGACGGATAAATAACAGTATCGCCTTTTGAATATATTTCTAGAATTTTACTAGCCGCCAAAGTGTAAGGGTTCTTCATTCTTGGCTCATTAAAGACTTGAAAATAAGCCAATGGTTTATCCTGATATTTATCATTGATTAAACCTACAATATAGTATAGTTGGAGTAGTAAGATAAAACTAAAAAAGTATTTAATTTCTCCTTTAAAAGTCAGTAAGTATTTAATAATCAAAGCCACAATTATCAACGAAAAAGTATACGAATAGGCGATATAGCGTGGAATTATACGCATCGTATTTTTATCTTGAATCGAAAAAACAATTAAAAATACAATCGGAATGATAGTTAAAAGCAAAACGAAAAACTGAATTTTATTAAACTGAAAATAAAGCTTTTCTAATAAAACATAAAACCCAAACAAAACAACTGATAAAATTATGTGCTGTAATGGTGCAATAGTAAAAATAAAATAGGCTATCAAACAAATTCCAGCCGTTAAAGCTAATTGAACACGTGTGTTTTTCGCACAAGCAGTTATCAGACCAAAACTTATGGCAGTACCAATACTTAATATAAAGTTTTTGACTCCACTAACGGCAAACGAAACTCCATCAATAATCAAAAACTGCATACTCAAAATATGGCGAAGCTGCTTGATTATAGTTGAAAATGAAGTAATTGCAATCCAATCATTGGGCGAATGTCTTGCTACTAAAGTGTTATCACTCGCACTTTGTTTAATAGAGTGCATCGACCACTGACCTCCACTAAATTTTATCCAAAATAACATTCCTAAAACAGGAATTATCATAGCCAGAGTAAGTCCAAGCCAAACTCTTTGTTTACGAAGAAAAAGTAAACAATATAAGCCTTGAATAAGAAATAAAGGAAAAATAGAATAGTGATTCATCAGACATACAAAAACCACAAATCCATATTCGAAATACAGAAAAAAAGGTCGTCTATTCTTTTCTTCTTCTCTAAAAATCAATAATAGTAAATGAACACTCAATAATGAAAAAAAAGCCAAAACAGGGTAATTTCGTGCAATTTGCGAATAACTGATAAAATAAGGGGAAATGGCAGCCAAAAATGCCGATAATACTGCTAAACTATCCGATTTGAGATGAGTACGAATAAAAATAAAGAGCAATAGAACCGTCAGTACATTGAAGATTAACGAAGGCATACGCATTGTAAAATCACTAATACCAAAAATGTCGGTGTTATAATAATTCATCAATGAATAAAAAGCCGACGTACCGTTTTCTCGGTTAGCTATTGACTTCTCAAAATCTTCATAGGTTCGCTTTTTCCAAAACTCTTTTGGTGTAAAATATGGAGAATTCAACTTTCGCAATGATTCGGGTTGATTTCCACCTTCTTGTACTAAGAATTGACTAACCAATAATCCAAATTTTTCATCGCCAGCAAAACTATATTCGTCAATTTTATAAAACCTCAACCCAGTTGCCAAACACAAAATGGCAACCAAGATTAGAGTGACGTTTTTCTTCAAAAAAAACTGTATTTTCATCAATTTAAATATTTTTTAAATCTAAAATCGTTTGAATTGGATTTTCTGAACTAAACACAAAACTACCTGCTACGAGGGCATTTGCACCCGCCTCAACTAGTTCTTTGGCATTTTTCGAAGTTACTCCTCCATCAATCTCAATCATTATCGTAGCTGACATATTACGTACTTTACGTACTTTTTCGTAAGTATGCTCAATAAATTTCTGTCCACCAAAGCCAGGGTTAACTGACATGATAAGTACCATATCAATGTCATGTATAATATCTTCAAGCACGTTAACAGATGTATGTGGGTTAAGCGCAACTCCTGCCCTACAACCTAAATCTTTTATTTGCTGAATCGTACGGTGCAAATGTGGACACGCCTCATAATGAACCGTAATGATTTCAGCACCCAATTTCTTGAATGTTTCTACATATCGTTCAGGTTGAACAATCATCAAATGCACATCGAGTGGTTTTTTGGCGTGGCGTTGGATTGCCTCTAAAACTGGCATTCCAAACGAAATATTTGGCACAAAAACGCCATCCATAACATCAATATGAAACCAGTCGGCTTGCGATACATTAAGCATTTCGCAGTCACGTTGGAGATTTGCAAAATCGGCTGCTAAAATAGAAGGAGCGATAATTGCTCCGCTTGGAAGAGAACTCATTCTTTTTTGAATATTTTTTACAAAGTTAGGGCTAAGTAATGATGAATTATTAATGATGAATAATAAATTTTACAAAGCACTATAAATCAAGGTATTAAAACAAAAAAGTCTGCATAGTTGAATTACACAGACTTTTAAAAAACTATCGACTTTAAACTGCCGACTGTTGACTTTTCTTATTTGTCACGATACAAAACCTCGTCAATCAAACCGTAAGTTTTTGCTTCTTCAGCTTTCATCCAATAGTCACGGTCAGAGTCTTGCTCGATTTGCTCGATAGATTTGCCTGTGTGATTTGCCAAAATTTCATACAATTCATAGCGTAATTTGATGATTTCCTTCACGGTAATCTCCATATCGCGTGATTGTCCCTGAGCTCCACCGCTTGGCTGGTGAATCATTACACGTGCATGAGGCAACGCCGAACGCTTACCTGCGGCACCACCAGCCAACAATACCGCTCCCATTGAAGCAGCCAATGAAGTACAAATTGTAGCCACATCAGGACGTACATACTGCATTGTATCATACATACCCAAACCTGCATAAACCGACCCACCTGGGCTATTGATGTACATCAAAACGTCTTTTTTGGCATCAACTGATTCTAAGAAAAGCAATTGTGCAACCACTACGTTTGCTACGTAATCGTCAACGCCTGTTCCTAAGAAAATGATACGATCCATAATCAAACGAGAGAAAACGTCGATTGCGGCAAAACGCATCGGTCGTTCTTCGATGATATTTGGAGTCATACTCTGAACGTTGTGTTTCATATAATCATCAATTCCTAAACCACTCATGCCCATGTGATTCACGGCATACTTACGAAATTCTTCTCCAAAATGCATATTTTTTTCAATTAACAGTTATCAATTATCAGCTTTTGACTGATGTTTCTTTAAATTTAAAACAGAACGTTTACTTGCAAAGTTCAAAATAATAACTTTCCATAAATACGTTTTGTTCGATACAAAGATGTTAATTCTTTTAGCAATTTGTAGTCAGAATTTCAGATATTTTCTCAGAAAAAGCGACAAACTGAGGTTTGAAGTTCGATGTTTGATGTTTAATTACAGATTAATGCCTGATTAGTAAGATTTTACAATTTTCTATTCTTCATTTTACATTATCCAATAAACTATGAACTCAGGTGATAAAATTAGAAAAATCAGACTTGATAAGGGTTTTTCGCAAGAAAACATGGCTGATTTGCTGGAAATATCAACGACTGCATACGGTGATATCGAACGAAACAAAACCCAATTGACTATTACGACAGCCACCGAAATTGCCAAAGTTTTGAGTGTGGGAATTGTTGATTTATTGGATATTGAGTCTCACCCTGTTGATTTTTCGCTTGAAAAACTCCAACTTGAAAACGATAAACTTAAAGCGGAAGTTGAAAAATGGCAAATGACGGCCACCTATTGGCATGAAAAATACGAAAATCGTTTTGTAGGAAACGTGATGAAAGTAATTACAGAAGAACCTGAACGTAAAAAAATTGGGTTTTGATTTTGTAGGACAGGCTTTCAACCTGTCATTCATCACATATTTCAGTACTTCTACAACATTTTTGAGATTTATGTAAATTCAGAGCATAGTTTTGTTGAAAACTTATGAAAAAGCTATGCAATCATTACAAAAAATCAGAGGTTACGAATTTATTCTTGTTTTTATTTCAATTACAATTTATGTAATTAGGCGACTTTTAGAAGTTGATTACACTTTTACAGGTATTGAATTCACAATTAATGAATCACATTCTTCAAAGTCAATTACATGGATAAATAAAGGCGAATATAATTATTTACTAAATACTGCTCTTCCGATAATATCTGGTGGAATTTTCTTTTTTTTATCGTGGTATATATTTCACTATTTAGTTTATCAACGTGTCAAAGAACAGAAATATGACCAGAAATTATATTTATTTATTATTTCTTCTGTAATATTTGCTTTTATAAGTGTGTTTTTGTTTAGTTATTTCAAACTATATTTTGGATTCACGCATAATTCTAAGGGAGAGCTAATTGGTGTAAAATTTTATTCATATTTCCGAAAACTATATTTATTGACCGATACACTTGCGATTTTAATTATCATCTCATTTTATGAAGTTTTTGCTCAATTTTACTATTTTATTTATCAAAAATTAAAGGAATCCGAAGAAGAAAACATCAAATACTTTGATTATTTTTTAGTGAGTGCAATTAGCTTTTTTATTTTAATTGTGGCCATTTTTGGCAATATTCCTCGAAAAGATTTATGGTTTGGTGCAGTAAGAGAATTATCAATGGCTGGTATATCTATGCTTACATTATATTTGGCACACAATTATTTTTACAAAAAAGTTTTTCCTTACATTTCTAATATCCAGTCAAAAGATTTTTCAAAAGGAATAACTATTTTTTTAACCATCAATGGTTTAGGTGCAACACTTTTCTCACTAAAAGAAACCCTTAGTTGGAAAAATCAGCAACAAATACCGTTTGGTGTTCATATTGGAGCAATCACAATGGTGTTTTTTGTATTTGTTTTTATCTCTGTTTTTATTTCATTTATAAGAAAATATATAAACAAAGAAAAAACCGAACTTGAAACGCAAATCGTTTCAAAATCAGCCGAATTATTAAACCTTCGCTCACAAATAAATCCACATTTTTTGTTTAATGCCTTAAATACACTTTATTCGGTTTCGTTGAAAGAAAATGCAGAAAAAACCTCCGATGGTATTCAAAAACTGGGCGATATGATGCGTTTTATGCTGAATGAAAACCACCAAGACCGAATTGCGATAAGTAAAGAAATTGAATATTTGCACAATTATATTGATATTCAAAGGATGAGAATTGATGGAAGCCACGACGCGGTTCGCTGCCCGATAGAAATCAAAGTCAATATACAGAACTCTGAACGAGAAATTTTTATTTCACCGATGTTACTCAATCCATTCGTTGAGAATGCCTTTAAACATGGCATAAGTTTCCGAAATCGTTCGTGGATTTATATTACGCTTACGCACGATACTCAAAAACTTTATTTTAAAGTACATAATAGCCTGCACCCAAAACAAGAAAATTCGCCCGAACAGGAAAATAATGGTATCGGTTTAGAAAATGTAAAAAAACGATTGGAATTGATTTATCCAAATCGCTATACGCTTGATATTCAAGTATCAGACAATGATTATTTTGTATCTTTGATTATCGGAATTTACTAGAAAACGTATTCAAAAAAACATTACTTTGGGAATTACTGCCATTGCTATCGACGACGAACCAAGAGCCTTAGAAGTGATTGAAATACACGCTCAAAAGGTGCCGTTTCTTGAACTAAAAGCAACTTTTACTGATGCTTTTGAAGCGATTCCATTTTTGCAGCAAAACAAAGTTGATTTAATTTTTCTTGACATAAAAATGCCAGACATTTCAGGTATCGAGTTTGTGCAAATCCTACAAAAAACGCCGATGATTATCTTTACAACGGCCTATTCTGAATATGCAGTAAAAGGATTTGAGCTCGATGCGATTGATTATCTTTTAAAACCATTTTCATTAGCAAGATTCACAAAAGCTTGTAATAAAGTGCTCGAAATGAAACTTTCTCGAAACGATACTGCTTCTAATTTTCTGTTTCTAAAAACTGGGTACGAAGAAGAAAAAGTAATGCTCGATGATATTCTTTATATTGAAGCCGAAGGGAATTATATGGCGTATGTGTTATCCAATAAAAAACTTTTATGCCGACAAAACATTGGAGAATGTATAAGTCAGCTTCCAGCCAATCAATTTATTAGAATCCATCGCTCATATATTGTAGCGGTGAATAAAATACAAAAAATCACCCGCCAGTCGGTTTGGGTGGCGAGTAATGAAATATCGGTTGGAGCTTCTTATGAAGATAAACTCAGTGAGATTCGAGAGCGATTGAAGCTTTAAACCTAACGATTTCAATAAGCGAATAATAATTAGTTTATTTCTCTTTTTTCTTCAAATTATTCTCTAATAAAAACACGCCATTTTTGTTCACGATAATAATATCAAGTTTACCATCTTTATTCATGTCTGCAACCGTTAAGTTCAGCCCTGAACCCGAATCATAATCAATTATATGTTCTGTCCAAAAGGGCTGTTTTTTAGAATCAAACTCAAAATACATCAAAATTGGAACATCGGCATCTCCATTATCTCGACCATTATGAGCCAAATAACGTTTGCCAGTTACGTATTCTTTTTTCCCATCACCATTCAAATCAGCCATTATTGATGCGTGCGTTTGGGAGGTTGTTGTGCTTATCGTGTGAGTTTTGAAATCTATTTTTCCATTTTCATTGATTTGCTCATAATACCAAACTCCCAAAGCGTGTGCCGATGCAGCTACTACATCATTTTTACCATCGCCGTTTACGTCAAAAACTTGCATGTGGGAGCATGGCTCGCCCAAATTTGCTGGATGAAATTCCCAATTTCCACCGTTGAGGTCTTTTGTACCTTGATACCAGCCTTCACGAATGACCACATCTTTTATCCCATCATGATTAATATCGCCGTAACCAATTCCGTGCGAAAACATTTCTGTTCCTGCCACTTTTTCTTTTGTCAAATTAAATCTTTTCCAAGTAGTTTCTCCTTTTTTACTCGGCGATTTTAGCCAAACAATTTGTTTTTTAGCCTTATCTCCACACAAAATATCCAACCTTCCATCACCATCAATATCAACAAAATTAGGTGATTCGTTAGCTATTCCCACTGAGTCGGCGATGATATGCTTTTTCCATTCGCCAACTTGCTGTTTTTTGGGATTTTCAAACCAAAAAGCAGGTTTTCCTGGATAATCAATAATCACTACGTCGTCCCAGCCATCAAGATTTACATCCATTCCAAAGTTGAGAAATGAATTACTGTATTCTTCAAGAGGTTTGAAAACTCTGGATGGAGCCATTTCATGACGAGTCCAGTTGGGAGCTTCAAACCAAAAATAACCAGCCACAATATCAAGTTTACCATCTTTATTTAAATCAACCACCGCTCCGCCCTCTGATAGAAACTCTCTTGAAAGTATTGTTTTTTTAAAGTCTTGAGCAAAAGTGGAAATTGATATTACGCCAATTAAGCTACAGCAAAGACTATATTTTAGGAATATTTTGAAATATTTTTTCATATTATTTATTAATCTAAAATTTGAATTAATGATTATGGTTGGGACTTCCGGTATCAGTTGTTGAATTATTACCAGTTCTTTTTTTCATATATTCTAAAAACTTAGGAATTGGACTATTTTCTGCCATTTGAATTGCTCTTTTCGCATCGACATCAGCCAAAGGCTCGGCAGCATACCAAATCATCAAGGGTAAATTATGGTCAGAAATATCTTCTGTTTTTTGTGCGAGAGCTTCCATTACTTCCCAACGTTTATTTGGTTCAATTCTTTGCATCGCTGACGCCAAATAAAGCCTCACCAAAGCCGATTTATCGGTTTTAGCCATTACCCCAAACTGTTTTAAAGCATCAGAAGAAACGGTATTGTTTTCGGCCAAAAACTGAATCGCCCAACTTCTGATGTGCTCACTTTGGTTTGAAAGCAAATCAATTAATTCTTTCTCTGAAAAACCGTTAGTAACATAAAGTGTCCATAATGCACTCAGTTTACGACTAATATCTGAATTTGTATTCAGAATAACCTTTAGGGCATCATGTACTTGCTTATTTCCACCCCTTTCTTGCAAAATTGTTCTTGCTTGACGAACATACCATTCATTCGGATTTAACTGATAATTAACCAATTCTAAGTCAGTTGCTTTACGTAAATCGACTTGTACCCATTTATCGGTTTCGTAACTAATCTTAAAAATTCGTCCCATTGTTTTGTCATGCACATCGGGATTTGAACTATGGCATTGGTTTTTATCATACCAGTCAATCGCAAAAACTGAACCGCTTGGATCGTATTTGAAATTGAGCCACTGCGACCAGCTATCATTCATGGGCATAAAATCTTTTTTATGCTTAGCCACATAGCCTGAGCCTTCGCGGGTCAGTTCATCAACGTTCAATCTCGCACCATTAATATTATTCATAAAAATATTATTATGGTATTCATTCGGCCAATTTTTTCCGCCCAAATAAATCATTGCTCCTGCGTGGGCGTGTCCTCCACCTGCTGCTGCGGAGCGAAAATTCCCCGCATGCGGTCCACGGTTTCCCAAAAAATGGGCATGGTCGGCAATGGTTTTAATATCATCATAAATATATGGATTAAAATGCTTACCACCCTGACGTACATAACGACCACCTTGAATCATGTGGTATAAATGCGGAATCACACAGGCCGTAATAAAAGCGTGGCCATATTCATTAAAATCTAAGCCCCACGGATTGCTTGTTCCTTCGGCAAATAACTCGAAAATGTGCTTTGTTGGGTGATATCGCCAAATACCCGCATTGAGTTTAGTGCGTTGGTCCTCGGGTGTACCTGGTTTACCAACTTTTGAGTGAGTAAAAACTCCATGCGTGCCATAAAGCCAACCATCAGGACCCCAACGCAAACTATTAAGAGTTTCGTGGGTATCTTGTGTTCCCCAACCATCTAACAATTTTTGTGGCTCACCAGTTGGTTTATCAGTATTGAAATCGGTTGGAATATACAATAAATAAGGGGCAGCACCAACCCAAACGCCACCCATGCCGACTTCTATCCCACTAACAAGGTTTAGTCCTTCAGTAAAAACTTTACGGCTATCAAGTGTTCCATCGCCGTTTGTGTCCTCAAAAATCAAAATCCTATCGCGTCCTTTCCCTTCGGGAGCAGGTACTGGATAAGTATGTCCCTCAACCACCCAAAGTCTTCCACGCCAATCAATAGTAAAAGCGATTGGACGTATAATATCTGGTTCGGCTGCTGCCAATGTAATCTTGAAACCTTTGGGTGGTGTCATGGCTTTTGCGGCCTCAATTCCCGAAAGCCCTGCATTGATAACGGGGTCGAGTGGTGGTAAAACAATAATATCTTTTTGAAATAATTCGTTTTGAAAATCTGGTCGTGAAGGATAAAACAAGAAATTATCGAAATTGATATGAGCCATTTTATCGTTCGGAATATACGGTATCTGCGAAATACCAGTTTCTTTATCTATTATTCTGATAAAGATATTTTTATTGAGGTATTTTCTTAAATCAACCACTACTGGCTGAAGATTGGCTCTCCCCTGCCCAGTTGATTGAAAAATAACTTTTTTGGTATCAGCCAGAACTATTTCTATACGAGTATCTTGCAATGCCCCACCTGATACCATAAACGAGGCATAAGGCTGAGTTACGACGAATGGCACAGACGTTAGTGTTCCTGTTAGTTTATAATTGACAGTTCCACCCGAACTAAGGAAGTTTTTGCCTTCAAAGCCAATCGTCATATCTTTATCATGGATGGGCGATGGGTCGGCATTAATCAATGGATTTGTAAAAGCATCGCCAGTAGCAGTCCAATCACGCAAATCTCCTGATTCAAAGTTAAGATTGAGGGGTTTGCCGTTTTTCATAGGCAATTTACCCACTACAATTTTTTCAATAATTTCTCCTTCTACTACTTCCAATTTCCCAACCATACCTGCGGCACGATGTCCAGGAACAGTACAATAGTATATATCGCTTTTATTAGCCACAAAAGTGATACTCGACTTTGAACCTTTTTCAGAAATTGTTCCGCTTTTAATGCCTAATTTCTCTAAGGCAATATCGTGTGTCATAACCTCTCCATTGACAATGTTGATTCTTACTATACTTCCTTTTTTCACTTTTAAAGTAGGATTTCTTGTACCATTCTTGAAGAAATAGCCCAACATAGTGGCCTCGAGCGTAAATTCTTTATCAAATTTTGTTGTATCTTGGGCATATACGGAAGGAAGAATAATTAGCCCCAAAAGCAGGAGCAATAGTAAACGTGATTTGTACATAGTTTTGATATTAAGGTTGAATAGTTTTGTCGTAATTTTTTCGATACCTGAGCGAAGTCGAAGGCAACGAAATCGCTCAAGTAACTATGATTAAGGTAATTCTTGAATATAAATATCTTTGAAGGCCACTTGGGCAGCTCCGCCTCCGTGAATTTGTAGGCCAATGAGTCCTGATTGTGGAATTGCTAGGTCAGGTTCGGTATAATCGGTTGTTTGTTTTCCGTTAATGTATATCCGAATTCTGCGATTTTCGGCTCGAAGTTCGTAGTCGTTCCAATCGTTTAGTTTTATATATTTCTGCGTAATTTTTGCATCTTGTCCAGCAATCGTTTTGTTTCTTCGAGATTCATCGTAGAGTGTTCCCCAATAATTTTCTCCATAATCTGCTTGATAGCCTGTCATTTCGTGAGCGGGATTTTTCAAGCGTTGGCTACGAAATTGAACGCCAGAATTGATAAAGCCTTTATTTCCAATAAGTTTTACTTTAAGTTTTAGTACAAAATTAGCGTAGTTGCTAGTAGTACAAATAAAATCGTTGTGTGGCACATCTTTATCTAAAAAGCCACCAACTAAAGTGCCATTTTCGATACGCCAAGTATTTAGGGTGTCGCCATCCCAGCCTTTAAA
>Ga0209189_1001204_pt1 | contig 19757 bp, 16 predicted proteins | sample C_130820_EF_Meta_FD_187308 | JGI IMG/M metagenome (GOLD analysis project Ga0209189, IMG submission 187308) | Freshwater microbial communities from Lake Croche, Canada to study carbon cycling - C_130820_EF_MetaG (SPAdes) (version 3) | ecosystem: Environmental > Aquatic > Freshwater > Lake... | reverse complement strand
CGGGGTGCGCCGGCGCCACGTTCAGCGTGCGAAACTCGCCCGTGCCGTGCTTCTGGAATTGCGCCCCCACGAGATCGATCCACGCGGGCGAGTTGCGGAAGCAGTAGCTCGCACAGTGGAGGGGCACGAGGCCCTTGCCGTCGCGGACGAAGTCGAGGATCGCGGCTTCGCCGGCCGGCGGCAGGTCGTCGATGTTGGCGTAGACGGCGAGCACGTCGTAGGCCGCCAGAACCCCGGGGTCGAGGTCGGAGATTTCTTCCGTGTAGACGAGGTCGATGCCCCGCGGGGCGAGCACCGGCTGCAGTTGAGCGAACCGCTCGGCTGGTTTGTGGTGGCCGTGGTCGCCGAGGAACAGCACCTTGATGGGGGCTTCCGCCGCCGCGGCGATCGAGGCGGTGATGAAGCAGGCAAGCGTGAGCAGCAGGCGGTTCATGAGGAGAACGTCCATTCCGGGAGTTTTTTGATCGCACCGCCGGCCAGCGCACTGTCGTGCGCGAGGATGCCGGTGCAGGTCCAGTTGGCGCTCTGCCGTGCGTTCGGATACGGATCGCGGCCCTCGACGAGCGCCGTCACGAACTCGTGCACGAGGTGCGGGTGGCTGCCGCCGTGGCCGCCCCCCTGCGTGAAAGACAGGTGCTGGTGCTCGTCGGCATCGTAGACGCCGCCCGTGGTGAAGCGTTGGATCGGCTCCGGCAGCAGGTGCGCGAAGTCGGGCACGGTCACCCGCTCGGGGATCTCCGGCTCCGGCAGCTTGGCCGTGTGGAGCACAGGCTCCTCCCCCTCGCAGAGCTGCCACTCGAAGCTCTTCCTCGAGCCGTAGACATCGAAGCTCTCGCGGTATTGCCGGGCCGTATCGAAGAGCGAGCGGATGACCCGGGCCACGACGTCGCTGCCGCGCAGCCTGACATGGGCGGTTTCGATGGCGAACGGCGAGCCGTAGTGCTTCACGAGTTCATCGCGGATCCGACCCGAGCCGAAGCAGCTCACCTCCTCCGCGTCCTTGCGCTCGAGCGCGAGGCACGGACCGACGCAGTGCGTCGCGTAGTGCATCGGGGGCAGGCCAGGCCAGTAGTTCGGCCAGCCGTCCATGTCCTGCTGGTGGCTGGCCTGCACGAACTGGATCCGGCCCAGTTCGCCCTCGTCGGCCATCCGCTTGATGAACAGGAACTCGCGGGCGTAGACCACCGTCTCGGCCATCATGTACTTGAGGCCGGTCTGAGCGGAGAGCTCGACGATCTTCCGACAGTCATCGACGGTCGTGGCCATCGGCACGGTGCACATCACGTGCTTGCCCGCCTCGAGAGCCGCGATCGACATCGGCCCGTGGTCGGGGATCGGTGAGTTGATGTGGACGGCGTCGATGTCCCGGTCCTTCAGGACGTCGGCATACGACCGATAGCGACGCTCGACGCCGTAGGCGTTGCCGACCTGGTCCAGCTTGTCGTTGGACCGCTGGCAGATCGCGACCAGTTGGGCGTGCGGGTGCCGCTGGTGGATGGGGATGAACTCGGCCCCGAAGCCGAGGCCGACGATGGCCGTACGGACGGGCCGGGCGGCGGAAAATGAGCTGGGCATGGAACACCTCCAGATGAGATTTTCCAGACGGGACAGCCAGCCGTCCATGAGGATTTGAGCGACAGGCTTGAGATTTATTTCCGCCGTCGCCGGCAGCCGCGGGCCTGTCCGCGGGTGCGATCCTGGGGCAGAATGTGGGGGCGGTGACCCGATCGTGGCCCCCCGGGATACTTCCGAGACATGACCCCCCAGCAGCGGTTTGAATCCCTGGGCCTCGTGCTGCCACCGGCGCCCAAGCCGATCGGCGTCTACAAGCCGGCGCTCGTGGTCGACCGCATCGTCTATCTCTCCGGGCACGGGCCGCTCCTGGCCGACGGCACGCTGATGCGGGGCTGCGTCGGCCGCGACCACGACGCCGATGCCGGCAAGCAGGCGGCCCGACAGGTGGGGCTCACGATGCTCGCCACGCTGCTGGGCCTGCTCGGCAGCCTCGACCGCGTACAGCGCGTGGTCAAGGTGCTCGGCATGGTGAACTGCACCGCTGATTTCGTGAAGCATCCGTTCGTGATCAACGGCGCGAGCGAGCTGTTCGCCGAGATCTGGGGGCCCGAGCATGGCATCGGCGCGCGGAGTGCCGTCGGGGTGAACTCTCTTCCCGACGGCATGACGGTCGAGATCGAGGGCCTGTTCGAACTGGCGTAGCCGACGTAGCGGCCGTCCACCACGCGGCGCAGAACGTGCCGGCCAACACGCGGGAACTCAGGCTTGCGGCGGGCAGTCGAGGAAGAAGGCCCGCAGGGCGTCGAGCCGGGATCGCAGCGGTGGGAACTTCGTGTTCCTGAGCGCCGCGAAGGGGGGCCGCCGGGCGGGCTTGGGGAATGCCGCCGACGTCACCGGTGTGCGGGGCGTTCGGATCCCCAGCAGACCGAAAAACTCCTCGGCGAATCCATACCAGGTCACGCCCGGTCCTTCGTTGACGAGATGGTAGATGCCGGGGGGATATCGCCCGTCGAGCAGCCGGAGCGTGGCCGTGGCGACGTCACGGGTGTACGTCGGGCAGCCGACCTCCTCGTCGACGATCGTGAGCGCGGGCTTCGTCCGGGCGAGGCCCACCATCACGCTCACGAAACTCGGCTTCGAGAGCTGGGAGGGGCCGGGCCGGCCGAAGATCTTCGAAAGCCGGCAGACATACCACTGCCCGCCCGCGGCGGCGACAGCCTGCTCCCCCGCGAGCTTGCTCTCCCCGTAGCGCGAGATCGGCGCCGGTGCGTCGTCCTCGGCGTACCCCTCGGGCTTGTCGCCGGCGAAGACGTAGTCGGTGCTGTAGTGGACGAGGGTTGCCCCTGCCTCGCGGCAGGCGCGGGCCAGTTCCCCCGGCACCTCGGCGTTGAGCCTCCAGGCGACGGGGCGGTTGGCCGGATCCTCCGCGCCATCCACGTTGTTGTAGGCGACGGCGTTGATCACGGCCGAAAAGCCGCGACCGATCATCGTCCGCACGGCGGCATGGTCGGTCACGTCCAATTCATCGCGATCGCAGCCGACGACCTCGTGGCCGGCCTCCGAGAAGACCGACACGAGATCCTGGCCGAGATTGCCCCGGGAGCCGAGGATCAGGACGTTCATGCGGCGAATGACTCTCCGTGCGGGCGTCTGGGCGCGATCCTGCTCGAAGTCTACGGGACGGCCCGGTACGACGCCGACACGATCGGCGGATTGGAGATGTCGTCCTGCCGGATCTCCTCCGACAGCACCAGCAGGTCGGTCGGCTTGATCGCGAACTGCCCGAGGTACGGCCTCGTGTAGGCGAGCAGGATCACGAAGCAGCAGGCGATCCCGACCGACACCATGCCCAGGGCGATCCGGCGGGCACGATAGGAGTCGGCATGGATCAAACCGACGCCGAGTTGCGTGAGCAGAGCCAGAATCCCCACGATGCCCCAGCGGGCCGGCGGCGGCCGGTACGCCGCGATCCGCAGCCGCGACTCCCGGGCGTCCGAGGCCTGACGAAACAAGTCGTGCAATTCGGTCTGCAGCGAGGAGCCTTCGGGAATCGCGTGAATCGCCCCCCGCAACTCCCGCACGGGAGGTGCGGTCACGCGCGGTGTGAGCAAACCGGCCATCTGCGGCCACTCCTTCACCACCAGAAAATCGACCGCATTCCGAATGGCCCGCAGGAGAGAGTCCTTCTCGGCCAGGTCGCTGTCCTCGACCGCCTCGTACATGTCGCGATAGGCCGCCGCCTCCGCTCGCGCCGCATCCTCGGCGCGGGTGTGCTGATCCCAGACCGGGATGGCGATGAACGAGATCAGCAGGCCGAAGGCCAGGCCGATCTGCGCGGGAACCTCCGCTTCGAGGTGTCCGAGTTTCTGACCTCTCCGGCCGGCGATCCACGGGACGAGCACCCGGTGGGTCAGCACGGCGAGCAGCCCCCAGTAGGCGAGCAGAAAGCCGATCAGGAGCGGCATCGGCAGTGCCAGAAGCGAATCGAAGCAGGCGGGAAGTCGGGTGATCATGGGCGGCCCTCGCTGGCGTGCGGGAGAAGTAGAAGACGCCGCCCATGTGGGCAATGCCACATTTCCGGCGGGTTCCTGGCCGGCCGTGGCGGGGGGCGACGAACGCAGGCCGAGGGTTCTCCCGCAGCAACTGTGCCCGAGCGAGCATGCCGCAGGAGGAACCCTACGACTTGGCGGAAGATCCGCACGGTCACATTTCGCGAGGCGATGGTCAAGAACGGCAATCGATGCGAAGGACGTCAAGAAAAAGAGCCGGAGCGACGCGGCGGCGCTCCTCTCCGGCTCAGGCGGAAACGGGGCAGGTCACGACCACCTGGCGCGTCTCGGCCGATGGCAACGGTTGTGCCGATCATGGCGCCCGTCGCACATCCCGACGCCTTCCGGAAACGTCACGCGGATTTGCATGGCACCGGACCCGAGGGTACGGTCAATTTAGGGTTTGCACAAAGTTTTCCGGCGGGAGGTTCGCGATCGGCGCGCCGCTCCGGGTGACGCGGTGGCGCCCTCGATCCCTGTGGAACACCGGTCAGGACGGCGATTCTCCCATGTCGAGCTATGCCCCAGCCTCAGCTGAAGGGCTCGTGAAGGCTGTTCAGCAGATCGGGCTCGAACTGGCCTTCGTCGATCCTGTCGCGGAGAATTCGGTCGAACCACTGCTGTCGCTCGTCTCCGCGCTGGGGGCGGCGATCGGCGACCATGCGCCGGCGCCGATTCGCGCCGCCGTGGCAGCCGCCCGGGGCTGGCTCGACGAGCGGGCCACGGCCGACGGGCAGCTGACCGAGGAGACGATCACCAGCCTCAAGGCCTGGCATCTCTGGGTGACCACGGCGCTCGATGCCTGGGAGCAGGGGACGGCCCTCCCAACTCCGCCCGCCCCCTGGCTGACGACGGCCGAACCGACCGCGGAGCAGCCCGCGAAGGCTCCCCAGACGGTGCCCCAGGAGGCCGAGCGGCCGTCGCAGAAGGCCGGCATTCCCGACCAGACGGTGGAGATTTCCGTCGGCGACGGCGACCCCGAGATGCTGCAGCTGTTCTGTGCCGAGGCGCAGGACCTCCTGCAGGACATCGAGCAGGGGGTGCTCGTGCTCGAGTCGAATCCCACCGACTCCGCCACGATCAACACCGTGTTCCGCGCTTTCCACACGTTCAAGGGCAACGTGGGGATGATGAAGCTCATCGTGCTGCAGCAGTTGACGCATGAGCTGGAATCGCTCCTCGATGCCGCGCGTCGGGGCACGTTTCGGCTGGGCCGGGAGTCGATCGAGGTGATCCTCGCGGGTGAGGACATCCTCAAGCGGTACGTCGAGCAGATGTCCACCCAGTTGACCGCCGGACCGCGGTCGATGAAGGTGCCATTCCCGATCCCGCGGGTGATCGCCGACGTCCACGCCCTGCTCTCCCGCAAGTCGCCGGCGGGCCAGGCCGTGGCGGCACCTGCGGCACCGCCGACACCTCAGGCGGCTCCGCCTCCCGCGCCGCCGGCTGCGGCCTCGATCCCCGTCAAAGCGGCTGCGCCCGCCGTTCCTCCGGCTCCGGCAGCGCCGCCACCGCCCGCGCCGCGGCCCGTCGCCCCGCCGACACCGCCACCCGCGGCCGTCGAGCGCGAGGCGGACGAGCCGAAGCCTGCCCCCCACAAGCCCCGGGCGGCCACCGCCGGCATCGTGCGCGTCGACACGCTCAAGCTCGATGGCCTGATCGACCTCGTCGGCGAACTCGTGATCGCCCAGTCGATGGTGGTGCAGAGTCCGGAGGTGCGGGACGTGGCCAGCGTTCACCTCTCCCGCTGCCTGGGCCAGCTGCGTGGCATCACCTCCGACCTGCAGCGGACCGCCATGTCGCTCCGCATGGTGCCGATCCGCAACACCTTCCAGAAGATGGCCCGCCTGGTCCGGGATCTCGCCGTCCAGCAGGGGAAGGACATCCAGCTCGTGCTCGAGGGGGAAGACACCGAACTCGACCGCAACATCGTCGAGGAACTGGGCGATCCGCTCGTCCACATGATCCGCAACTCGGCCGATCACGGGATCGAGAAGCAGGCGGAGAGGGAGGCGCAGGGCAAGCCGCCCGCCGGAACCATCACGCTGCGGGCCTTCCACCGCGGCGGGTTCATCGTCATCGAGATCCAGGACGACGGCCGCGGGCTGAACCCCGACCGGATCCGCGCCAAGGCCGTCGAGCGGGGACTGCTCAGGCCCGACGAGCACCTCGACGACCGCGACGTGTTCGATCTGATCTTCGCGCCCGGGTTTTCCACCGCCGAGACCGTCACCGACCTCTCGGGCCGCGGCGTCGGCATGGACGTGGTGCGCCGGAACATCGAGCGGATGCGGGGCAAGATCGAGATCGAATCGGCCGTCGGCCGCGGCACGGTCTTCACCATCTCCCTGCCGCTCACGCTGGCGATCATCGAGGGGCTGCTCGTGGGCGTCGGCGACCAGCGTTACGTGATCCCGACGCTCTCGGTCCGCGAGTCGTTCCGCCCGCTTCCCGGCATGGTGACCACCGTGCAGGGCCGGGGCGAGATGGTGAGCGTGCGCGGGCGGCTCACGCCGGTGCTGCGGCTCAGCGACCACCTCAATGCCACCGCCCGCGCCACCGATCTCACCGCGGGGATCCTCGTGGTCATCGAGTCGGGGCAGGATGCCCGCTGCCTGTTCGTCGACGAACTGATCGGCAAGCAGGAGGTGGTGATCAAGAGCCTCAGCGACATGTTCCGCCAGCAGACGTCGTTCGCCGGGGCGGCGATCCTCGGCGACGGCCGCGTCGGCCTGATCCTCGACGTCAACGCCCTCGTGAAACTCAAGCCCCGCAACGGCGAGGCGGCCGCGTAGCCCGCGCCGCACGGACCACCCCTCCGCCAACCCCGGATTCGTCACCATGAAGACCACCGCCCAGACGCCGGCCAGCCACCAGGCGACTTCCGCCGCCCAGGCCGGCAAGTACCTGACGTTCACCCTCAGCGACGAGTCGTACGGCATCCCGGTCCTCAAGGTCCGGGAAATCATCCGGCTGTGCCCGATCACGCCCGTGGCCAACATGCCGGAGCACATCAAGGGCGTGATCAACCTCCGGGGGAAGGTGATCCCGCTGGTCGACCTGCGGGCGAAGCTGCGGCTTCCGATCGCCGCCGACAACGACCGCACCTGCATCGTCGTCACCCAGATCGTCACCCCGGCCGGCGAAACCCGGCTCTGCGGAATGATCGTGGACGGCGTGGAGGAGGTCGCCAACTTCACCGCTGCCGACATCGAGCCCACGCCCGACTTCGGCGGAGCGATCGACGCCCAGTTCATCACCGGCATGGCGAAGGCCGGCGGCGTCGTGAAGACCCTCATCGACCTCGACAAAATTTCGGCCATCGAAGGCACGATCACCCTGAAGGAGATCTCATGAGCACGTGGACCATCCCCCGGCGGATCACCGTCGGCTTCCTGAGCCTGATCGCCATTTCCCTCCTCCTCGGCGGCATCGCCCTGTGGCGGATCGTCGGCGTCAACGGGCACGTGGTCATGCTGGCGACCAACTCGATTCCCTCGGTCGTGACGCTCAACAAGATCATCCAGTCGAATGCCGAGTCGGCGAAGGCGGTTCGCGTGCTGCTGGAAGACTCGACGCTCTCCACACCGTCGGCCGCCGCCGGCGACGCCGCATTCCTGGCGGCGAAGAAGAAGGGCGACGAGCTCTGCGCCGAGTATGAGAAGCTGCTCTCCGACGCGGAGGATGCCCGGCTCTTCTCCGAGGCGAAGTCGAACCGGCTGGCGTACCTCAGCGGCGCGACCAAGGTCATCGAGCTGATCCTGACGCAGAAGCGGAGCGACGCGCAGGCGCTCATGACGGCGGAGGTCTATCCGACGCTCGACAAGTGCGTCGACGGCTTCAATGCCGACATCGACCACAACATCAAGCTCGCCGACATCGAGAGCGCGTCGGCCCGGAGCAAGGTCGACTCGGGGTTCACGATCATCGGCATCACGCTGGCGCTGGCGGGGCTGCTCGGGGCCGTGCTCGGCTGGGGAATCATCCGGGCGGTGAGCCGCTCGCTGGGCCTGCTGTCCGACGCCTTGGAGGATGGAGCGACGCAGACCGCGTCGGCCTCGGGGCAACTCTCATCGTCGAGCCAGTCGCTCGCGTCGGGCTGCAGCCAGCAGGCTGCGAGCGTCGCCGAGACGAGCGCCGCGCTCGAGGAGATGTCGGTGATGATCCGCAGCACGGCGGAGAATGCCGACAAGGCCAAGGACTATGCCAATCAGGCCCGCGGCGCCGCCCAATCGGGCGCCCAGACGATGGCCGAGATGAACACGGCCATGCACGCCATCGAGGCCTCCAGTGGCGAGGTCGCCAAGATCGTGAAGAACATCGACGAGATCGCTTTCCAGACGAACATCCTCGCCCTCAACGCGGCCGTCGAGGCGGCTCGGGCCGGCGAGGCGGGGGCGGGATTCGCCGTGGTCGCCGACGAGGTCCGGTCGCTCGCCCAGCGGAGCGCCGCGGCGGCCAAGGAGACGGCGGAGAAGATCGAGGCCGCGATCGCCAACAGCCGCCGGGGGTCGATCAGCTGCGGGAAGGTCGGGGAGTCGCTCGATGAGATCGTGGCGAAGGTGACGGCCGCCGACGCGCTGGTCGTCGAGATCGCCACGGCCGCCAAGGAGCAGGCCCAGGGGATCCAGCAGGTCGGCCTGACGATGACGCAGATGGACAAGGTCACCCAGAGCAACGCCGCCAACGCGGAGGAGAGCGCCACCGCGGCCGAGGAACTCAGCGCCCAGGCGCGGGCGATGCGGGAGTCGGTCCAATCGCTGCGGGCTCTCGTGAGCGCCGCGGCCCGGCAGGAGCGGGAGCATCAGGTGAGTGGTGGGGTCAGCGGCGAGCGGATGCGAAGGCCGGCCGCCCCCGGGGTCGGTGCAACCCTGGCGCCGCGGATCGAGTCGGCCGCGCGTCGGGCGAGCGTTTCCCGGATCCCGATGCCGGACGACAAGACGGCGGACCAGGACGACCGCCACTTCGCGAACTTCTAGTCGAGGTGCCGCGGCGGCCCCGGGCCGGCGGCATCCCGACGGCCACGGACGGACGAGAGAGGCGGCGGTCCGATGCAGTTTCCATCCGAAGCGCCGCTGACGCCGGAGGCATACAGTTTTCTGGCGGAGTTGATCTACGAACGCAGCCGGATCCGCCTCGGCGCCGACAAGCACGCGCTGATGGCGGGCCGGCTGGGCCAGCGGCTGCGGACGCTGGGCATCGCGGACTACGACGAGTATTGCCGGCTGCTGCAGTCGCCCGAGGGGGAGGGCGAGATCGATTCGCTCATCGATCTGATCTCCACCAACCACACGGAGTTCTTCCGCGAACCGGCCCATTTCGAGATCCTCGCGCGGCAGATTCTTCCGGCCGCGGCCGCCGGGCAGACCATCGGCCAGCGAACCTTTCGCGTCTGGAGTGCGGCCGCGTCGTCGGGCGAAGAGGTCTACTCGCTGGCGATCGTCCTGGCGGAGTTCGCCAGGCTCAGGCCGTCGTTTCAGTGGCACATCGACGCCTCGGACATTTCACGGACGATGCTCGAACGCTGCCGCCGGGGCATCTACCCGGCGGATCGCGTGAACCTGCCGGCGGCCGACCTGCTGCCGAGATACTTTCAGCGGGGCTTCGCCGAACGGGAGGGGTTCTACCGCGTCAAACCGGAGCTCCGCCTGCGGACCACGGTGCAGCGGATCAACCTCTTCCAGCAGCACTACGGGATTCCACGGGGGCAGGACGCGATCTTCTGCCGAAACGTGATGATTTACTTCGACGTCGAGTCACGGGAGTGGCTGGTCAACCGTCTGGCGGACTACCTTGCACCGGGCGGGTATCTGTTCGTCGGGCATTCCGAGAGTCTGATCGGCGTCCGTCACCGGCTCCACGCCGTGTGGCCGAGCGTGTACATCAAGCCGGAGTGAGAATCGGGGAGGAACCATGAGCAGCTCGGAACACAGGCGGGTGCGGGTGCTCGTCGTCGACGACTCGGCACTCGTCCGCAAGGCGATCACCGACGCCCTCTCCCAGGATCCGGAGCTCGAGGTCGTCGGCTCGGCATGCGACCCGTACGTGGCCCGCGAGAAGATCGTGGCACTCGACCCCGATGTGCTGACGCTCGACCTGGAAATGCCCCGGATGGACGGCCTGACGTTTCTCCGGATTCTCATGCAGCACCATCCGCTGCCGGTCGTGGTGGTCAGTTCGCTGACGCAGGCCGGTTCGCGGGTGGCGATGGAGGCGCTCGACGCCGGCGCCGTGGACGTGCTGGGGAAGCCCGGCAGCACCTCCGTCGGCGATCTGGCCGGCCGCCTCGCCTTCCACGTCAAGGCCGCGGCCGCTTCCGCGCGGTTTCGCACGCGGCGCCTGCGGAACCGCGTGACGGCCCAGCCCGAGCCCGTGGTGGCGCCGCCGGCTGCCGCCGCAGCACATTTCTCGGGACGCCTCGACAGCCGCCAGTTGATCGTGATCGGCTCCTCCACGGGGGGCATCGAAGCGCTGCGCACGGTGTTGCCCGAACTGCCGGAGGGCATGCCGCCGATCGTGGTCGTCCAGCACATCTCCCCCTACTTCTCGAAGGTCGTGGCGGAGCGACTCGACGCCGTCTGTCCGTTTCCGGTCCGCGAGGCGGAGGACGGGATGCACCTCCGCCGCGGGACGTGCGTGATCGCGCCCGGGGACCATCACCTCGCGGTCCGCTGGGATGGAGAAGGCTATCGGGCACAGCTGAACCAGGGCCCCGCGGTGCATCACTGCCGCCCATCGGTGGATGTCCTCTTTCGGTCGGCCGCCGAGGCCGGTGGCCGGCGGGTGGTCGCCGCCCTGCTGACCGGCATGGGAAGCGACGGAGCCGCCGGGATGCAGGCGATCCGGAAGGCGGGGGGCGTCACCATCGCCGAGCACGAGCGAACGTGCGTCGTCTACGGGATGCCGCGGGCGGCGATCCAGCTCGGCGTGGTCGATCAGGTCGTGCCGCTGCCGCACATCGCCGAGACGATCCTCGAGGCCGTGTCGAAGAAGCAGGCGTGACACGGCTCACACGGCCGCCATGGCGACCGGGCCCGCAGCGCGCCGGGCGTCAGAAGTTCGCGAAACTGGCGTCGTCGCCGTCGGTGGGTTGATCCCCGGGCATCACGATCTGCGGCACGACCCGCCGGACTTCCGTCGCCCTGCCGGCGGGACGGGTGCCGCTCGAAACGGCCACCGGCGCGTCACGGCGGAGGGGTCGAGCCGGGGAGGCGGACGGCCGCGTCGGAGCGGACGTGTCGGACGTGCTGGCGATCAGGGAACGGAGGTGTTCGACGGTTTCCTGGAGCAGGGCGGCTTGGCTGCTGAGTTCCTGCGCCGCTGCCGAAGTCTGCTCGGCGTTCGATGCGTTGCCCTGGGTGACCTTGTCCATCTGCGTCATCGCGGCCCCGACCTGCCGGATGCCCTGGGCCTGCTCCTTCGCCGCGGCGGCGATCTCGGCCACGAGCGTGTCGGCCTCGGACACCTTCGCGGCGATCTGTTCGAGCGATTCGCCCACGTTTTCGCAGCTGCGCGACCCCCTCTGCGTGGAGGCGATGGCGGCCTCGATCTTTTCGGCGGTCTCCTTGGCCGCCGCGGCGCTCCGCTGGGCGAGCGACCGAACCTCGTCGGCGACGACGGCGAATCCGGCACCGGCCTCGCCGGCCCGCGCGGCCTCGACCGCCGCGTTGAGCGCGAGAATGTTCGTCTGGAAGGCGATCTCGTCGATGTTCTTCACGATCTTGGAGACGTCCAGGCTGGAGGTCTCGATGGACCGCATGGCGCCGGTCATCTCCTCCATGGTCTGCCGGCCGGTCTGGGCGGCGGTGCGTGCCTGGCCGGCGAACTCGGTGGCCTTCGCGGCGTTCTCGGCCGTGGCCCGGATCATCGCGGAGATCTCCTCGAGCGACGCGCTGGTCTCCGTGACCGACGCACCCTGCTCACTGCAGCCGGTGGCCAGGGACCTGCTCGCCGCCGAGAGCTGCTGAGAGCTGGAGGCGGTCTGGTCGGCCCCCTGCTGCAGCGATTCCGAGATCGCCCGGAGGGCGTCGTTGGTCTTGTCGATTCCGGCCTTGATCGCGACGTTGATCGAGTCGAGCGCCGACTGCGTCGCACGGACGGTGCTCCAGCCGATCAGCGTACCGATCAGCGTGGCGAGGACGATCCCGGGCACGATCGTCCAGAGGCTTCGGGCCACCTTCAGGGAGGCGGTGTCGGCCTCGCGGCCCGCGAGCTTGATGTTGTAGTCGATGTCCTTGTTGAACGCGTCGCCGGTGCGGTCGAGGAGGGGCTCGACCTCGTCCCGGAGGAAGGTCGCACCCTCGGACCGCTTCTCGCCCCGGGCGACGGCGATCGCCCTGTCGGCCGCGTCGAGGAAAGCCTGACGGGCGGCGTTCGCCGTGGTGAAGAGCCGCTCGTCCTCCGCATCGGAAAACAGTTGCCGGTAGTCGGCGCACATCGTGTCGGCCTCCCGCCGCTGCTCGTTGAGTGCCGCAACGGACGCGCTCACGACCCGGTCGTCGCCGGCCTCTTCCACGATCCGCCGCAGGGCCTTGGCGACCCCGTTGTTGAGCTGGATGATCCTGTTGAGCGCGACCACCGAGGGCACGGAGTTCGTCGCCAGATTGACGACGTTGCTGTTGATCGCCAGCACCTGCCAGATCGCCCACATACCGAGCAGGACGGTCAGCAGGAGGACCATGAGGAAGCCCAGGCCGATCCGGCGGGGCGTGGCCGACGTGTTCGTATTCATGCGGGAAATCGTTGCCGAGCGGGGAATCGAGGGCGAAGACGTGGTAAGCGTATGACGCTCACGGACCTCGCCACGCAGGTCGGCGCATACTGCGCATCTTGCCCACGTGTCATCGAGACTACCTCGCGAAGGCAGGCGGGGCAATTTTGGGCTGCAGCGGCTGATGCCGTGGGTCGGCAGCGCAGGATCGGCACGATCGGCACCACGCGCTGTCTCGGCATCCTGGGAGGAACCGTCATAGGCCGAATCGTCGGCATGACTTTGCCGGCAACGGGGTGCCGATGAACCCGGAGACCCCGAGGCTTCGAAACCGATGCAGTGTCGCTGGGCGTGGTTGGTGGCTGTTTTTGCCGCCCCGCCGGTTTGTCCATCGCCAGCTGCAGGCCAGGAAGTTCCTCCGGCGCAGGTCGCCCAGGAAGACATCTATTCGATCCGCGCGTTGCCGCCGCAGGAGGCCGCGGCGGAGTTGGCGGAGGCGCCCACCAGGCGTCTCGAGTTCCCGTTTCTGAAGGACCGGGGAGTGGCGACGTACGGCTGGGTGGAGGCCGGGATCGGCGACCTGGCCGACCGCAACTGGCAGGGGCAGATGAACCAGCTCTACCTCGTGAACGAGCGGGTGATCGACACCTCTCGCTTCTGATCACGACGTCCAGCGGCAACGAGGAGACACCGCAGGGGCCGACGCCCGCCTCGGGTTCGCTGGTCGGCAACCGGTCGATCATCAGCACGGTGTACGTGAACCAATTGACCGACCGGCTCACCTACGTGTTCCAGAACGACAACGGCTGGCAGTTCAACTCGGGCTACCCCCCCGGCAACATCGGGCAGCCCGCGGGGCTGGCCCAGTGGACCAGCTTCAACCAGTACGTGTTTTGGAAGTTCAACGAGCACTGGACCGGCGGCGTGCGGATCGAGTATTTCCGCGACAACAACGGTTACAAGGTGACCGCCCCGCTGCGAAATTACTGCCAGGCGGGCAATCCCGGATACTACGCCGGCGGCTTCGCCGGGAACTTCTGGGAAATGACCTGGGGCCTCAACTACCGCGCCAACCGCAACTGGCTGATCCGGCCCGAACTGCGGTACGACTGGTTCACGCCGAACGCCGGCGTGACAGCCCGTCCGTACGGGCAGGGGCTCGGTCAGGGCATTGGCACCACGGGCAATCAGCTGGGCCAGTTCTACGGCGGCTGCGACGTGATTTTTCAGTTCTGATCGAATGCCAACCGCAACGGTTCAGCTCCGGTGGGTGGAACCGGGAGGCGGTCATTATTTTTCGTGCGTCGTGAGCAGTTTGCGAACGACCATCTCGCCGTAGGCCGTGGGCGAGTCACCGGTCCTGGTATTTGCCTGGGTGTGACAGCCAACTTTGAAATAACAGCCGGCCCGTGCTTCAGGCCATTCCATCTTCAACTCGTCGTACCACAGGCGAATCACGCCGCGCCCGGCGGAGATTTTCAGGTCGGGGCTTCTTCTCAGGTAAGAGCGTCACGGCCAGGGTCGCCACCAGCGTGTGCGTCGTTTCGTCGGTAGTCGCCCACACGGCGGCCGACTCTTTCGCCGTTCCGTACATCTCACGCAGTTCGCAGCGCGGATACCTGGAACCTTGGCTGATCTGTCCGATGGTGAAGTTCTCACTTGAAACTCGATATCGCGTTGGGGGGCAGGTCAGTTTTCGCTGGTTACCAAAAACTGACCGACGAAGGTCGCACGACTCATCGCGGAGCGGGGAAGTCACTTGGCGCTTGGATTTTTCAGAATCTTGCGAGCCAGTGGTTCCTTGATTTCGGAATGGCGAGGCACGGCTTCCGTGACGCCCGTCTTCGGGTTCATCCACAGCGAGTGAGCATTACCCTCTCGTAGCAGCCGGCGATTCGCAAGCGACGCTCCAGATCGCGCCGCTTCATCCGACGTATACCGTCGCGTGGATGGCTTCTGCGGGGAGGCGGCGAAGCATGTCCTCGCGACGATCCTCGAGGATGAGCTCGATCGCCGCCTTGAGGCTCTCCTTGGCCTCGTCGACGGTCGCACACCGCCCAGTAGCCACCTTCCGGCGCTGCCTCGATGATCGCGCTGAAATCTGCTTTCATGACGTCTCTCACTGACTCCACTGGCAGCGGCCGGACTTCAACCGGCGGCACCCGCCCTATGAACGCGACTTCCGAAGAGGCAGAACCAGCGTGTTCCTCGAGGAAAACCACTGTAACGGCATCGTAGACGGCCGTGCGAAGCATTGCACAACCGTTTCGGTGAGTGCCAGTTTTCTCAGTATTTGCGCGCGTCCAGAAACGCGAATCCAGTACAAGCCGATACAGACTTTCGAGCCGTGTGCGTCAGCGGCGGCGCACGAGCATGAGGTCCAGGGCGGCGGCGACCTTCGCCGCGCCCGCGAGCGGCTTGGCCAGAATCACTGGAGAGAATTTAGCGGGACATCCACAGCCTGTGACGGCATTCGATGCCACTGTGCGGACGGCCCGCGAGAAGAGCGGTTTCAGGGCGGGCTCGAGCCGACGGGAAAAATCCGGCCTTGAGCGTGGACAGGAAGCAACTCGGCACCTCCACGATCGGGCCGCATCCAGCCCGACCAACTCCGGCGGTTGCTCCTCATGGTCCTCGCTGATCGGCCGACGCTTGCCGAAGTGCCATTGGCCGACCTATCCTTTCGCCCCATCGTGCCCCGGCCCCGTCGCGTCCGGTCATCGACGCAGCCCACCCCGCCGGTGCTGGCCATGGGTCCCGCCCCGTGGGCCTGCCCCCTTCAACTCCAAAGCGCCCGAGGAGAGAATCCCGGGGCGGAATACGCAAAGGGCGGCAATCACTGCCGCACGCGATACGGTTGAACGGAGCATCGTGCGGCATGGCCACGACAACTTCCCTCTCACGTGTTCCCGGAGAAGACTCGCCCCCCGCCGTCGGCTTCGGACTCTGGAAGGTGGCCCGCGCGGCCGCCCCTGCGCTCGTGGAGGAGGCGATCCGCGTCGGCTACCGGCACATCGATTCCGCCTGCGACTACGGCAACGAGATCGAGGCCGGGCAGGGCATCCGGGCCGCGATCGACAAGGGACTCTGCCGCCGCGACGACCTCTGGGTCACCTCGAAACTCTGGAACACATACCACGAGCCGCAGCATGTCAGGCCGGCGGTCGAACGCACGCTCCGCGATCTCGGGCTCGACCATCTCGATCTCTATCTGGTCCACTTTCCGATCGCCTTGAAATACGTCCCCTTCGAGACCCGCTATCCGCCCGAGTGGGTCCACGATCCCGCCGCCAGCGAACCCCGCATGGAGCCGATCGCCGTCCCGCTGGCCGATACCTGGCGGGCGATGGAGGACCTCGTGTCGGCGGGCCTCGTGCGGCGGATCGGCCTCTGCAACGCGGGCGTCGCCCTGATCCGTGACCTCCTCGCGATGGCGCGAATCAGGCCGGCCGTGCTGCAGGTGGAACTCCACCCCTTTCTCACGCAGGAAAAGCTGCTGCGATTCTGCCGTGAATCCGCGGTCGCCGTGACGGCGTTTTCACCGCTCGGGGCGCCGTCCTACGTGCCGCTCGGCATGGCGACCGCCGCGGAATCGGTCCTCGAACATCCCGTGGTGACCGGCATCGCCACGGCGATCGGCTGCACGCCGGCTCAGGTCGTGCTGCGCTGGGGGATGCAGCGTGGCACCGCCGTGATTCCCAAGACCTCTCGTACGGATCGCTTGCGCGAAAACCTTGACGCCCGTGACCTGACGCTCTCGGCCGCGCAGATGCAGGCGATTGCGGCGCTCGATCGTGGCCGCCGATTCAACGACCCGGGTGACTTCTGCGAACGGGCGTTCGGAACGTTCTTCCCGATCTACGAGTAGGACGCTCCAGTGTGGTGCATCCCCGGCTTCGGGGGCGGCCTTTCGGGCCGGGCGATCGGAGATCACGAGTTCCGCTCAAAAAGGCGGGGGGCAAGTTTTCAACTTTCCCATGCCTCTTCCTCGCCATCAACGTCGGGCAAGTTGCAGACTTGCCCTCACGTGAACATGCCGCGGCACCCTACAACCCTTCGTCGACCACGGGATTGGTGAGGCTGCCGATCTTCTCGATCTCGATCGTCACCGTGTCGCCGGACTCGGAGAGACTCCGCGCCGACACGAGAACAACGCCACTTCAGCGGGTAAGTCTGGCGCTCCGGGAACCGCTTTGTGGGACCTGCGACACGGGAGCAACCGACTCCATGCGGCTCACGAGTCGCTCGTGAGTCGGGCCATTCTGGCGGAAGTGCCATTGGCCGGGCTATCCTTCGGTTCGCCCAAGCCGGCGGATTACGCAGTCCAACAGCTTTTGGAAAATCCCCCGGAAGCTCTCAAGTAACCCCGAACTTCTTTGAGTATGCCCCCGCAGAAACGAACGTCCATCTCTTTCCGCCTGCCCGCCCTGGCCCTTTGTTTTCTGGGAACGAGTGTTTTTGCAGAAACCATCACGTTTGATGCCGCAACACCCGAAGGCCCCAAACGCGGTCGGGTTGGATTTTTAAATTCGATTAAGGCGGACGTGCTCCCCCCGGAATGGATCACGGAAATCGCTCCGTCCATCTGGCGCGGCGGAGCGGGGTGGAACCCGGACGGTGCGTTCGAAATCTACGAATACTTCACCAAAAAAGTGGGGGTCAAACGGGTCATTCTGGAGCTCAGCCTCAACCGGAAACCAAACCGCGATCTTCCCATCGAAGCCGCTGCTGAACGCATGGTCAACAAAGCCAAAAAGCGGGGACAAACCTTCGACAGCATCGAAATCCAAAACGAACCCAACCTCTGGAGCCCCAACGATCCGGTGCAGTCAAAACCTGACCTGCCCCATCCGCCGATCAGTGTGGAGGAATTTATGCAGAAGGTTTGGATTCCGGCCTTTCGGGCGATCAAGAAGGCAGATCCCTCCGCCAATGTCTTTGGACCGTCCACGACCATGGTCTCCAAGGTGATGCCGAACTGCCGCGAAAAGCTCTTCGCCTTTATCGACGCCGCCATCGAGACCAACACGCTGCCCGAATACATCAACTGGCATTTTCAAGACGGCCACAACATCGCCGAAAGCCACACCAAACTCGCCAACGAAATCCGCGCCCACGTGACCGCCAAGGGCGCCAGGATCAAAGGAATCGCCGCAGGCGAAACCATCCGCCCCGGCGACGAACGCAATACCAGCCCATCCGTGGCCATCGACGTATTCGCCGCCTCGGAATTTGCCGACATGGACCAGATCCACGCCGCCTGGAGTGCCATCCCCGTTTACGGACAAAAAACCAGCCCCGAACCGGTGTTGGGCGGACTCCTGACCAAGGATTATTCGGGACGGCGCGGTGTCTGGTGGACCTACCAGTTTTACGCCAAAACCTCCGGGGAACGCCTCAAATGCCTCGAAGGCATGAGCGGAAGCGCCAACCTTGTCGGGCTCGCTTTTGCCGACGCTTCTTCCAAACGGATCCGGGTGCTTGTCGGCGCCAGAGACGGCTCCAACCACCAGCCGGGATCCGTGGTTCAAATTGACAACCTCGCCAGCTCGGCTCCTTATGTTGTGAAAAACAACAAGGTTCGCGTCCGGGTCTTAAATAATCCCCAGACCGAAACTGCCGTGGAAGAACTGACTTCTGCTTTTGAGGGAGAACTTCCCGTTGAAAACGGCGCGGTAAAAATCACGGGCGACATTCTCAAATGGGGCGCCCTGCTGCTCGAACTCTCGCCCCCCTAACGCCGACATTTGATCGGATTAGGAAATACCAGCAAAGTTATCATGGACGTCCTCCCCGTTTCTTGATCCATCCGGGATGTTAGGTTTTTTACCTTTGACATCACCAGAAAGGGTGGGTTTTTCGGATCGGAAAGAAGCACTTTACGGAAGGGCAGATCGCGTTCGCTCTGAGGCAAGCTGAGTCGGGCACGTCGGTTGCCGAGGTGATCCGGAAGCTCGGTATCAGCGAGCAGACCTTCTACCGGCGGAAGAAGCGGTTCGCGGGGCTTGGCATCGCCGAGCTACGCCGGCTCCGGACCTTGGAGGAGGAGAACCGGAAGCTCAAGCAGCTGGTGGCGGACCTGAGCCTCGACAAGAAGGTGCTGCAGGACGTGCTCTCAAAAAAACTTTGAGGCCCGCTGTGAAGCGTGTTCTGGTGCGGGAAGTACGGGTGTGCTACCGGGTGACCGAACGTCGGGCTTGCCGGGTGCTCGGGTTCGCTCGATCAAGCTTCCGCTACAAGAGCAGGCGTAACCAGCGGGCCGAGCTTCGAGTTCGACTTCGTGACCTGGCGGTCGGTGGGCAGCGGTTCCGGCTGTTGACGTTAGTCGATAACCATAGTCGTGAGAGCCTGGCCATCGAGGTCGGCCAGCGGCTGACCGAAGACGATGTCGTGCGGGTCTTGGAACAGGTGACCGCCGAGCGTGGAAAGCCGCAAAGTATTCGAGTTGATAACGACCCGGAGTTCATCTCGAGGAACTTGGACATGTGGGCTTACTTCAACGGTGTGAAGCTCGACTTCAGCAGGCCAGGAAAGCCCACGGATAACGCAGTGATCGAATCGTTCAACGGCCGGCTTCGCGACGAGTGCCTGAACCAGCATTGGTTCTTGTCGCTCGACGAAGCTCGCGCAGTGACAGAAGCGTGGAGGGAGGACTACAATCGCGTCCGTCCGCACGGTGCTCTGGGCAACCGGACGCCGTCGGAGTTCGCGCGGCCGGTAGCTGGGCATGCCCAGCTACCGGCCCTGCATGGCTAACGCCTCGGTTGGACCCAAGTTGGGGGCGGCGTCACTTGCGAGCGGACATCGTGCAAACCTCCAGAGTTAGGCGAACCCAGTACGTACTGGGTTTATGCCCTTCGGAAGCCGCACGACTCCTCGCGGAGCCGGTGAGCATTTTTCACGCTCTCAGCGAACTTTTCGAGCCACTAGCAGCGGCCGGACTTGAACCGGCGACACCCGGCTTATGAAGCCGGGGTCACCGT
>Ga0209189_1001202_pt1 | contig 19772 bp, 12 predicted proteins | sample C_130820_EF_Meta_FD_187308 | JGI IMG/M metagenome (GOLD analysis project Ga0209189, IMG submission 187308) | Freshwater microbial communities from Lake Croche, Canada to study carbon cycling - C_130820_EF_MetaG (SPAdes) (version 3) | ecosystem: Environmental > Aquatic > Freshwater > Lake... | reverse complement strand
AACTTGGCGACGCCGGCGAGCCGCTGGCCCAAGGCTTTGACGCGATCGACGCCGCCCGCTATGGCCGCCACGGCCCAGCGCGACCCGACGCGCGTCTGACGCGCGAGTTCACCGCCCAGGCACGTCGGCTGGCGCAGGCTCGCGGCGCATTGCGGCCTCGATAATTTGCCCATGAAACTGTCATCGACCGAGGCCGCACGGCGTGCCTGTGTGCGGGCCTTTTGGCTCGCGGCCTGTGTGACTTTGGGCGTGGTCGGCAGCGCCAAGGCTGCGGACACCGCAGCGGCCGCGGCCAGCGCATCGCCAGCCAGCCAACCCAAGAAGGCCGCCAAACCCAAGTCCGCCAGCAAGCACCGCCAATCGACGGTGCGATCCGATGCCGACCCCGATCAAGTCATCTACGGCCAGCGCGCCGATGTGATGCAGTTCGCCGCCGAGGTGGCGCAGCGGCAAGACCTTGATGTGGCCTGGGTGCGCTCAGCACTCGCGCAATCGCGCTTCATGCCCGCCGTGGCCAAGCTGATCATGCCGCCGCCGACGGGCACGGCCAAAAACTGGGCCGCTTACCGCGATCGCTTCATCGAGCCCAAGCGCATCGCCGCCGGCGTGGCCTTCTGGCGGGCCAACGATCGCTGGCTGAAGCAGGCCGAAGAGGTCTACGGCGTGCCGCCCGAGATCGTCATCGGCATCATCGGTGTCGAAACCCTCTACGGACAGCACATGGGGGGCTTTCGCGTGATCGACGCGCTGGCCACGCTGGCGTTTGACTTTCCGCCCGGGCGCAAGGACCGCAGCGCCTTCTTCAAGGACGAGCTCGAACAGTGGCTGGTGCTCAGCCACCGCGAGGGTCGTGATCCGCTGACGGCCAAGGGCAGCTACGCCGGCGCGCTCGGCATGCCGCAGTTCATGCCCCGCAGCGTGACCAAGTACGCGGTCGACTTCGACGGCGACGGCCACATCGATCTGCACGCGAGCAGCGCCGACGTGATCGGCAGCGTGGCGCGCTATCTGGCCGACTTCGGCTGGCAGCGCGGGCTGATCACCCACCTTCAGGTCACCCCGCCGGCCAATGCCGCCCAGCGTGCCGAACTGCTGGCACCCGACATCCTGCCCAGCTTCACTGCACAAGAGTTCATCGACCACGGCGCGGTGTTTGGCTCCGAGGCCGAGCTCACGCGCATCGGCGGCCCTGCTGGCACCGCCCGGCTGGCACTGGTCGAGCTGCAAAACGGAGATGCCGCGCCCAGCCACGTGGCGGGCACGGGCAACTTCTACGCGGTCACCCGCTACAACTGGTCGAGCTATTACGCGCTGGCAGTGATCGAGCTCGGCGCGGCCGTGCGGCGCGCGCGCTAGATCCCGGACAACCGTCGCGTCCACGGTGAAACCAAACCCGAGGAGAAACTCAAAACGAGTTAATACGTTTATTAAAGTTAAATCATGTAATATTTCACCGTGCGAGCAGTGTTGGCATCTGAGGCTTCAGAGTGCGTGGTTGACAGCCACTGATAGCGAAAGATTCCGACCGGCTCACGTTTTCATGATTGAGAACACGATGAAGCGCAACAACTCACTGAACCACGTCTTTCGTCTGATCTGGAACCAGGCCACCCGCGCCTGGGTGGCGGTGGCAGAAACCCCCCGGGGGCGTGGAAAATCAGGGCGCACGCAGCGCTCGGCGCTCGCAGTCGTCGTGCTGGCCATGCCGCTGGCGGCCGCACAGGCGGCACCCGCCGGTGGCCAGGTCACCGCCGGCAGTGGCAGCGTGAGCCAAAACGGGGCCATCACTACCGTGCAGCAAAACTCGGCCAACATGTCGATGAGCTGGCAAAGCTTCAACATCGGCAAGTCAGAGACGGTCAACTTTGTGCAGCCCACGGCGCAGTCGATCGCGGTGAACCGCATCCTCGACACCAACGGCAGCCAGATCCTCGGCCGCCTCAACGCCAACGGTCAGGTGTGGCTGGTCAATCCCAACGGTTTGCTGTTCGGGCGCGACGCGCAAGTCAACGTGGGCGGCCTGGTTGCTTCCACGCTGGACGTGTCAGACGACAGCCTGAACGGCAGCACCCATCGCTTTGCAGGCAGCAGCACCGCCAGCGTGATCAACGAGGGCCGCATTAGCGCGGCCGAGGGCGGCAGCGTGGTGCTGCTGGGCCACCATGTGAGCAACACCGGCACCATCAGCGCGCAGCTGGGCGCGGTAGCACTCGGTGCGGGCAACGCCACCACGCTGCAGTTCGCGGGCAGCCGACTGGTCAGCTTGCAGGTGGATGACAACGTACTCGACGCGTTGGCCGATAACGGCGGGCTGCTGCAAGCCGATGGCGGCCAGGTGCTCATGAGCGCCGGGGCGCGCAACTCGGTGCTGGCCAGCGTGGTCAACAACACCGGCGTGATCGAAGCGCGCACGGTCGAACAAAGCGAAGGCCGCATCGTGCTGCTGGGCGGCATAGCCGCCGGCACGGCGCACGTGGCTGGCACCCTGGACGCCAGCGCTCCCGACGGCGGCAACGGTGGCTACATCGAGACCAGCGCGCGCAACGTGCGTGTGGCCGACGGTACGCTCATCACCACTGCCGCACCACTTGGCGTCACCGGCCGCTGGCTGATCGGCACGGCGGACTTCACGGTGACCGAAGGTGACGTCGTGAAAAGCCCGAGTGGCATCGGTGCGGACACACTGTCGAACAACCTCGGCAACACCGACGTCACCATCGCGACCGATAACTCCAACGGCACTGACACCGGCAGCATCAACGTGGATGCGGCGTTGAGCTGGAGCGCCAACAAGCTCACCCTGAGCGCCTGGAATGACATCAACATCAACGCCGCGCTCAATGGCAGCGGCACGGCCAGTCTGGCCCTCGAGTACGGCCAAGGCGCTTTGAATGACGGCAATACCAGCGGCTACCACATCAACGCCCCGGTCAGCCTGCCGGCCGGCGACAACTTCAGCACCAAGCAAGGCAGCGACGGCGCCGTGCTGGCGTGGAAAGTGATCACCGATCTGGGCAGCGAAGGCAGCACCAGCGGCACCGACCTGCAAGGCATCAACGGCGACTTGTCCGGGCGCTACGTGCTGGGCGCGGACATCGACGCCACGGCCACGGCCGACTGGAACGCGGGCGAAGGCTTCACACCCATCGGCGGCAGCGGGGACAGCGTTGAGCAATTCAGCGGCAGCTTCGACGGACTGGGCCACACCATCGGCCACCTGATCATCAACCGGCCAGCCGAAAACTTCGTCGGGCTGTTTCGCGGCACCGACGTGGGCTCATCCGTTGGCAACGTGGGGCTGACGGATCTCGCGGTCATCGGGTCAAGCAACGTCGGCGCATTGGCGGGCACCAACTACGGCACCATCGGCAACAGTTACGCCACCGGCAGCCTCAGCGGAAACGACAACATCGGTGGGCTGGTCGGCCTCAACAGCGGCAGCATCACCAGCAGTTACGCGGCTAGCAACGTCAGTGGCAACAACTTCGTCGGTGGTCTGGTGGGCTTCAATGAGGGCGGCATCAGCTCGAGCTACGCGACGGGAAGCGTGAGCGGCTTGGGCGGATCTGTTGGCGGCCTGGTGGGATACAACTCCAGCGTCATCAGCTACGCGGGCGAAGTCAGCGAGCCGAATGGCGACGTCCACGTGTGGTGGGGGTACCGGGTCAGCATCGGAAACATCGACAACAGCTACGCCACCGGCAGCGTCGGTGGGTCGAGCGACTACGTTGGCGGGCTGGTGGGCTACAACGCAGGCAGCATCAGCAACAGCCATGCGTCGGGAAGCGCGAGCGGCGCGGGCAACCATGTTGGTGGGCTGGTGGGCTATCACGAGGGCACCATCGGCTATCCGTCGGAAAGCGTGATCAGCGTGAGCGACTACAGCACGGACGCCCCATCCCCATACGTGCGGTCCATGGTGGTTTTCACCATCGGCATCATCAGCAACAGCCACGCCACCGGCAGCGCCAGCGGCGGCAACATGGTCGGCGGACTGGTGGGCTCCAGTAGCGGACTGATCATCGACAGTCAGTCCACAGGCAAAGTCAGCGGCAACGACCACGTGGGCGGGCTGCTCGGCTACAACAGCGGCACCATCAGCAGCAGCTTTGCGGCCAACGACGTCAGCGGCAACAACGGTGTCGGCGGACTGGTGGGCCTCAACGAGGGCAGCATCAGCACCAGCTACGCCACGGGCAGCGTGAGCGGCTCGGGCGTCTTTGTTGGCGGCCTGGTGGGACACAACACCGGCAAGGTCATCTATGCGGGTAGCTGGTTGAATGAGGACGTCTGGGAGCCGATCTACATGTTCAGCATGGCCACCATCGATGACAGCTACGCCACCGGCAGCGTCAGCGGCGTGGGCGACTATGTCGGCGGGCTGGTGGGCTACAACCAGGGCAGCATCGGCAACAGCTATGCGGCGGCGAGCGTGAGCAGTGCGGGCGGCTATGTCGGTGGGCTGGTGGGCATGAATGAAGGAAGCATCTCCGACAGTTACGCCATAGGCAGCGTCAGCGGAAACTACAACGTGGGAGGGCTGTTCGGCTACGACAGCGGCACCATCAGCAGCAGCTACGAGATCAAGATAATGATCTGCCCCGGACCAGATCCAATGCCGGAACCGATCCTGTTCTACGACGACAAGATTGCGCAGCCCATCGTGCAACGCGTCGTTACGGTCACCAACACGGCAACGTCGCTCAACCCGGCGACCCTGACCCAGGAGGTCGCGGTCGCCACCAATGCGCTCACCGACAGGGCAACATCTCTCAGCCCCGTGCGCCTGCCCGAGGAAGTCTCGGCGGTCACCACCCAACTGGCCAGCATGGAACGCGTGTTCAGCACGTACAAGGCGGGCGCTCCATCGGCAAACCGCAGCGAGCCGCGGCTGCTCACGCTCAGCGCAGGTGTTCGACTGCCCGACGACGTGGTGACCAGCGAGACCACCGAATGATCTTGAATCCCACCTGGTGCGCCGCTTTCTCCGTGCCCAAGCCGCTTGGCTGCTGCTGGGTCTGCCCCTAGCAGCAGCTGCCCAGCCGGCTCCGAGCGCGCCGAACGCGGGCTCGCTGCTGCAGCAGATTCCGCAGCCTGCTGCGTCTGATCGACCCAACCGCGCCAACGGACTGACGCTGCGCCGGCCCGAAGGCCAGAACTTGCCGGCGAGCGCACCGTTCGAGGTGCGCGCCATCACCATCACCGGCAACACGCTGATCACCAGCGAGGCGCTGTCTGCGCTGTTGGCCGATGCCGTGGGCCAACCCCTCACGTTGGCGCAACTCGAAGCGCTGGCCGCACGCATCACGCAGGCCTATCAGCGCCAGGGCTATCCGCTGGCGCGCGCGATCGTGCCGGCGCAAACGATCGAGGACGGCCAGGTGCGACTGCAGGTGATCGAGGCACGCTTTGGCGAGGTGCGCGTGGACAACCACAGCCGCACATCCAACCGGCTGATCAACGCCACGATGGCGCCGCTGCAGTCGGGCGATGTGGTCGCCCAGGACAAGCTGGACCGCGCATTGCTGCTGTTGTCGGACATCCCAGGCTTGGCCAGCCAGGCCACCTTGTCGGCAGGCTCTCAGGTGGGCACGTCTGACTTGCTGGTCGACGTGCAGCCCGGCGCGCGTGCCGTCGGCCAGGTCACGGCAGACGATCACGGCAGCCAGAGTGCCGGACGCAGCCGGCTCGGCGTGGTGCTCAACCTGGTCAATCCGCTGGGCCTGGGTGATGTGCTCAGTGCCACCGCACTGAGCTCGGGCAAGGGCCTGAACAGCGGCGGGGCGAGCTACGAACTGCTGCTCAACGGCAGCGGCACGCGCATCGGTGTGGGGTTCTCGTCTTTGCGCTATGAACTGATCGGCAGTCTGGCGTCGCTGGATGCGCACGGCACGGCCGAGGTGCTGAGCGCCGTGCTGCGCCAGCCCCTGATTCGCAGCAGCAATCTCAACCTGAGCGCCGCACTGACGCTCGAGCGCACTCAATTGCGCGACAAGGTGGACGTCAGCTCGATCGCCACCGACCGAACCATGCACGATGCCAACCTGAGTCTGGTTGGCGAACGCACTGACGCATGGGGCGGCGGCGGCGTCACGCTGGCCCAGGTGGGCGTGCTGGCGGGCAGGGTTGGCTTTGACAACGAGGCAGCCCAAGACGGCGACGCAGCGTCGGCACAGACCGAAGGCGGCTTCACGAAGTGGACGCTGAATCTGTCGCGCCAGCAGTCGGTGGGCGCCAACGGCACGCTGTCTTTGAGCATGCGTGGGCAGTGGGCCAACTGCAACCTCGATGCCTCGCAAAAGCTGTCGGTCGGCGGGCCTTTTGGTGTGCGCGGCTACGACACCGGAGTTGCCCCGGGTGATGAAGGCGAAATCTTCAGCGCCGAATACCGCCACACCGTGCGCATGAGCGCGCCGGGTGTGTGGCAAGCCAGCGTGTTTGCCGACACGGCCCACGTGCGTATCAACGCCAAGCCGTTTTCCGGCGGCGACAACAACTTGCACCTGAGCGGCGCTGGCATGGGGCTGAGCTGGACGGGCCTTGACGGCTGGCAGGCCAATGTAGCGGTGGCCGCTCCCATCGGATCGGTGCCCAACAGCCTGGACTACTCGCGCACCACCCGCGGATGGGTGGACATCAGACGACAGTTCTGAGCGGGCCAATGCCGTGCGCTTGCCAAGCAGCACTGCTGCTGGACTGTCGACCGGTGTTGGCTTGGTCGCCGCGCCGGCGGAGTTGTAATATAACTAAACATGGTTATATGGTTAAATATATCTCGTCGTTGAAATGTCAAAACATCCGGCGACTCCGCAAGCGTATCGAGTACCTCGGTCTGAGCCATGCGCGGCGGTGTGAACAGCGAGCCCGACCATGAAGGAGCCGATACGCGATGAGCAAAGACAAGAACGGTTCAGCTTCTGCCCGCAAGTCCAAGTCAGCCGAGAGCTTTGATGGCCTCGACTTGGTCCTCGAACAAGGGGCGATGCCAACGGCGAGTGACTTCTCGCTGCCTGTTGAAGCGCCAACCGTTGAAGGGCAGACTGCGAAGCCGAGACCGCGGGGCGCCCGCACTCCGAGAGCCTCGACTGCCGCAAAAACGAGAGCCCCGAAGCGGGGACGGCTCGTTGCGGTCCAGACAGAAGCACAAGCGCCCATTCCCGCTGCTGTGCCGATTCACCAGATCTACTTTCGAGACGACCAGCGCCAGAGCCTGGACCCGGACCTCCTGCCTCACAACAACTCAGGCCAGGCCGGGGCCTTGCTCGAGTTCGAGGTCTTCGAGCGCTTGATGGGTGCAGGGGGCATGGGCTCCGTGCAGCGGTGGGGCGCTGTCTCGTGGAAGTTCTTCGCGAAAACCGGCCTGAGCGGAGCGGATCTGGCGGGCCTGATACAGGCCGACCCCGAGTGCGATCTTTACTTTTGCAACCCCAGCCCGGATAACGAGTCGATCTACATCAACCTGTGGCAACAGGGGCTGGTGGTGCATCCCGGATTTCGTGAGCTCTGCCAAGCCGTGCTGGAGGCCGCAGGCATGGAGTCGAAGCAGCTCGACGCGATCATGCCGTCACAAGCGTTTTCGACCTGCAACTACTTCGTGGGCAGCCACGCCTTCTGGTCCAGTTACCTGCCGTTCGTGCGAGAACTGATCGACCGCGCTCGGGCCACGCTGCCGACTGCCGTGCTTCGCGTACTCGATTCGAGCGCCGGCGATCCACGCAACCTGCACGCTGGTTCGAGCTATTGGCCGTTCATCGTCGAGCGTCTTTTGCCAGCGTACCTTCGCGGCCCGGGCGCGTCGCTGAAGGTGCGCAAGTTGGCGCTGCCCGAGCCTGAAAGCCGGCTCAATTCACACCTGCGCCGCCTGCGAGAGATGAAAGACGTGGCCCACAACACGCGCTCGCAGTGGCTTTATTCGTGCTGGCTGCATTACCGCAACATGTACTTGTTGCAGGCCAACGGCCGCGACTGGTGCCTGCGCTACCTGCCACAGCTCACGCCTGCCGAAATCGTCTTCTGGTAGCACCTGTGTCGACACACGCGTTGCAGTCACTGCTGGCGCAGGCCCGACAGGCCATGTCGCGAGGTGACACGGCCTTGTCGCAACGCGCATATGCCCAGGCCCACCAAATGGCGCCAGCCAACGACCCGGTGCTGATGGACCTGTCTGCTGCGTGCTTGCTGAACGGCAATGTCGATGCGTCGCTGCGGCTGGCGCGCCATGCGATCTCGCGCACCGGCGGCTGGCGTGCCCACCTGTTGGCCGCACATGCCACCGAGCGCCTGCAGCAACTCGACGAGTGCGCAGCACACCTGCAGCTGGCCTTAGATGATCCGGCAATGCCTTTGGCGACGCGGACGTCGGCCCTGCAGCAAAGGGCGCAAGTGCAACTCAACGGCTTTGGCGACCCGTCGGCGGCGGCATCGGCGACGCAGTTGACCGCCGTATCGAATCCGCAGCTGGACTTCGCGGCCGAACTGGCGGCTTGCGTGGCCGCTCTGTACATCGGCGACCGCCCCCGCGCGGAAATCGTGGCCCGGTTCAAGGCCCTGGGCCGCTGGCTGACGCCGCCGGTGCCTGTGCAGCCGCGCCACCGGCGGGCGCGGTCTGAGCGGCTGCGCATCGGCCTGATTTCACCGCAGTTCTGCGCATCGCCGGTCGGCTTCCTGACGCTAGGCGCCTTGACCTGCCTGGCGCGAGACGCCGACCTGGTCTACTTCAATCGGGGCGGCAGGGCCGACTGGGCGCAAGCGCTTTTTCAACAGACGGCCAAGCATTGGCATGACTGTGCGGGCATGGAGGCCGCGCCGCTTTACGCGGCGATGGTTGAGGCACAACTCGACGCGGTGATCGACCTCGGCGGATGGACCGATCCGGTCGCACTGCAAGCGCTGCTGGCCAGGCCGGCGCCCCGGCAGTTGAAGTGGGTTGGCGGGCAAGCCGCCAGCACAGGATTGAACTGCTTTGATGGGTTCGTCACCGACTCCCGACAGGCGCCAAGCGCTGCCGCTGCGCTTTACACCGAGCCGCTGCTGCGTGCGCGCATCGGCTATGTGAGCTACACCGCGCCGCCCTACGCACGCGGCTTGGCCGCCGCCGCGGCTCACCCGCCCTCACCTTCAGCGCCACCCAGCAACGGTCTGGTGGCGGTGGCCGCCAACCCGGCCAAGATCAGCGCCCTGACCGCCGAGCGCATTCGGGAGTTGCGGCCGCGGCGTCTGGTGCTGGTCGATCACCGTTGGCGCCACGAAGGCACCCGGCTGGCGGCATCGCGACGCCTGGGCTCGCTGATGGATGTGGCTGAATTCCAATCACCGACGGACCATCCGGGCTACTTGCAAACGCTGCAAGCCCTGGACGCGACCTTTGTCGATACCGAGCCCTACGCCATGGGGCTGGCAGCAATCGAGCTGCGACTGATGGGAAAGCACATCCACGCCATGCCCCGACATCGCTCGGCCCTGATGTGCGAACGCCACGCTGTCTCGCATCTGGCAGCCCGCCGTTTCGATCACCATGCGGGACTGGCCCGGCAACTGTTGCAGTGGTGCGGGTCATGACGGCAACGCAGTCTGCGGTGATCGAATCTAGCCGCATGACCGGGCTTCATTGGTGCACGCTTTCCGATCTGTCGGCGGGCCGCTGTGCGCCGCTTCCGGCCTGTGACGTGGTGGCGGTGATGCCTTGGTTGCGACGTGCCGCCGCCCGGCGCGCCGCGCAACTGATGCACGACCGCGCAGGTGCGCCTCTGGTGGTGCTCGCGGTGCAGGATGACCTGGGCGCCGGCCCGGTTGCGGTGTGGAACGCCGCGCTGCGTTTCGTCGCCAGCCCGTGGATGATCTACTGCGCCGAAGACGCGTTTGCCGGCCGCCAATGGTTGCGCTTGGCCTTGGACCGCATGGCGCAGCTGCCCGTTTGCGCGCTGCTGGCCTTCAACGACGGCAAATGGTTCGGCCAGTTGGCAGCTTTTGGGCTCGTGCGCAGGAGCTGGCTGCAGGGTCTGTATGGCGGTGCCCTGTTCCACCCTGGCTACAACCGCCACTACGGCGATACCGAACTGACCCTGATTGCGCGCCAGCAGAAGCGTCTGGCCTATCACCCCCATGCCCTGCTGATTGAGGTCGACCACGACAAGGACAGGCGCGCCGTGGACGCGGCAGACCGCGACTTGTTTCTGCGGCGTGCCGCTACAGGTTTCGACAACCGCGTTGTAGACCCCGCCTTGCTGAGCTCCTTTTCCTGAACGGTTGGTTGCCGTCATTGACACCACGGACCCCCTCGCCCACGGAACCCTCGAATGAGCCTTTCACAGCTGCCCGTTGAATGGCGAAGCTGGCTCCTCGGCAGCCTGCAGCGCGGCTGCAAGCCAGCCGATTTGCTTCGCAGCATGAATGCCCACGGCCCCATCACCGCCCAGGTGGCGATGGCGGCATTGACTGAAGCGCACCACACCAGCCTTGCCGCTCAGCAGGTGGGACTGGACGGCGACAGGGTCGCGGCACCGTGGCTGGATGCCCGACAGCGAACCATCGCTTTGCCCGACCACCAGATCGACGTGCGCGTGCTGCTGTCGCAGCAAGGCATCGTGTTGATGGATCAGCTGTTGACCACGCAGGAATGCGCCTCGCTGTGTCAGCTGGCACAGGCGGCCGCGTCGCCGACAGCGGCGGGCGCTGACCCCTTGGTGTCGGTGCTCGAGCGACGCCTGAGCGCGCTGGCGCACTGGCCGCTCAGCCATTTCGAGCCGGTTCAATTCAGCCGCTTCGCGACGCACGATGGTGGGGGCCAACAAAGCGCCGGTACCGATCTGGAAGCGGCCTTGATCACCCGTCCCGGCGTCAACGCAAGCAGCCCGCGCGTCGGGCTGTTCCTCGTCGTGCTGGCAGCGCCCCAGGCAGGGGGCGTCATCACCTTGCCGCAAGCCGATGGCTTGCGCGTGATGCCGCATGCCGGCTCGGCGGTTTGGATACAGCGACGAACCCACCACCATGGCCATCCCGAGATCGGCGTCCCGGCCGTGATCGACCCGGTGCATTCGGGTGTGGTTTGGCTTGCCACCGTCGGCCTGCGCGAAAGCGCATGGCGCCACGCTCACGCATGACGCGATGGCGTCTCAGCCCCCGCCGCCTGGCTTCGCTGAACCCGCGCGTTCAGACAAGCTGGCCGTTGCCCGCGCTACTGTCATGGGGACTCAGTTGGTGTTTATGGCTGCTGCTGCCCATGCTGGGTATGCCCGCGCTGTGGGCACTGGCCTTGTCCGTCGCTGTCAGCGCGCTGTGCGCCATGCTGTATCGGCAGATCTGGCGAAGTCTGATCGTCTCGGTTGGCTGGCCGCTTTCGCTGCTGCTTGCCCACCCGAGCCTCGTGGTGCCAGGCTGGCTATGGCTGACGTTGCTGGCGTTGCTGATGACGGCTTACCCCTTGCGTGCCTGGCGCGATGCACCCTGGTACCCCACCCCGCCCGGCGCCCTGGCGGGTGTGGCCGCCTATACCGGCACGACAGGCGCCGACGGACGACCGATTCGTGTGCTGGACGCCGGATGCGGCACGGGCGCCGGGCTGCGCGCGCTGCGCCAGGAATTTCCCGCGGCCCGGCTCACAGGCGTGGAATGGAGCCTGCCGCTGTGGTTGCTGTGCCGCTGGCGCTGCCGCGATGCCGAGGTGCGCCGTGGTGACATGTGGGCCGGTTCCTGGGCAGACCATGAGGTCGTCTATCTCTTCCAGCGCCCGGAGTCGATGCGCCCAGCGCTCGACAAGGCCATGCGCGAGATGCGCGCTGGCAATTGGCTGGTCAGTCTCGCCTTCAGTCATCCCACCCTGGCGCCTGTGGCCTATTGGTCGACGGCGAGTGGCCGCTCGGTTTGGCTGTACCGCATCCCTGGCAAGCCGCAGCGCGCGAGCACCCTTCGTTCCCGGTCCCGTTGATCAGAACCCATGAACCCATCGACCCCCAAACGCGCTGTGGTGGCCCCCGCTGCACGAAAGCCAAGTGCGGCCCCGAAAAAGACGGCGCCGGCAAAGCGGCCCCAAAGGCCGGCAAAGACGCGCAAGGCACCCAAGCAGCCGCGCATCTTCGTCAGCATCGCTTCTTATCGCGACACCGAATGCCAGTGGACCATCAAGGACCTGTTCGACAAGGCCACCCACCCCGAACGGGTGTTCGTCGGCGTGTGCTGGCAGTTCTTCAAGGATCAGGATGCCGACTGCTTCGAGGTGGTGACCCGACCCGAGCAATGCCGTGTGTTGGAAGTGGACGCCCGCGAGAGCCGGGGCGTGGGCTGGGCGCGCTCGCAGGTGCAAAGCCTGTGGGCCGGCGAAGAGTACTTTTTCCAGATCGACGCGCACTCGCGCTTTGAGCCGGGCTGGGATGAGTTGTGCCTGCAGATGCTGGCCGCCTGCCCGTCGCCCAAGCCGGTGCTCAGCGCCTACCCGACCAGCTATGTGCCGCCCAACCAATTGGGGCCACGCAATGTGGTCGTGATCCTGCCCAAGGAATTCGACGACCGGGGCCTGCTGGCCTTCACCTCGGTGGCCACCCCGGAGGCCAAGGCGCCGGCGCTGCCCACGCCCGCGACTTACGTGGCCGGCGGCTTGCTGTTCGCGCCATCGGCGGTGATCACCGAGGTGCCCTACGACCCTTACATCTACTTCACCGGCGAGGAAATCGCCCTGGCCGCGCGGCTGTGGACCCATGGCTGGGACCTGTTTGCCCCGAACAAGGTGGTGCTCTACCACGAGTACGCCGAACGTCCCAACAAGCGCCGCCATTGGCATGACCACAAGCAGTGGACCAAGCTGAGCAACCTGGCCGGCGACCGGGTGCGCCACCTGCTCGAGGACCGGCCCTGCAGCGATCCCGACACGCTGCGCGAGTTCGATCGCTACCGCCTGGGCAACGCCCGACCGTTGGTCGACTACGAGGCGATGGCCGGCGTGTCCTTTCGCGAGAAGACCATCCGCGGCAAATCCACCGACGAACTCGAGGCCGACCTGCCCGCCGAGGCGCGCACCGCGCGCATCGGCAAGCGCTTTACAGACATTTGGCGCACCAACGCCTGGGGCCATGCCGAATCGCGCAGCGGCTCGGGCTCGACGCTGGCACAGACCGAGAAGCTGCGGCCCAAGCTGCAGCAGGTGCTGCGGAATTTGCAGGTGCACAGCCTGCTTGATGCCGGCTGTGGCGACTTGAACTGGCTGCAGACCCAATCATCAGAGCTGGGGCTTTACCTGGGCGTGGACATCGTCGATGAGCTGGTGACCGACTTGCGCCAGCGTTTTCGCGGGCGCAAGAACCACTTCTTCAACCCGGCCGACATCACCACCGATCGCCTGCCCCGCACCGACGCCATCCTGTGCCGCGACGTGCTCGGCCACCTGAGTCTGCCGCTGGCGACGCTGGCGCTGGAAAACTTTCGTGCCAGCGGCGCCTCGTACCTGATTGCCACCACCTTTCCAAGAGGCAGCAACGACGCGATCCGCACCGGCGCCTGGCAGGCGATCGACCTGAACGCCGCCCCCTTCAACCTGCCGCCACCGCTGCTGCTGATCGACGAGGAGCTGTCGGGAACACGCAAGTCGCTGGGGGTGTGGGCGCTGCGGTCGACAGTGCACTCTGCGCCCTGAACAGGGCAAGGAGCGCGGTCATTTGCGATCGCTGGTCGACAGCCTGTCATAGCGGGTTCGCAGCACTGAGCGCATCCGAAGCCCAATGGCTTCAGGGCAAAACCGTGAAGCGACCTGAGTGGGCAGTTCAAGCGCCCATTCACTTCCGGCCGCCGCACGGGCAGCCCGCATCTGCCTGGCAGCGTGCGCAAGATCCGGTTCAGCCCACCACGCGGCGTCATCCGTCTCAACGAATGGATAGTCCCCGGCCATCAGTTCGCGGCGCGTCCACTTCACCGGGTAGCCGGTGGCTGTCGTCAGAAAGTCGGTGTTGCCAGAGTAGTTGGTGCCGACAACGGGCTTGCCCAGCAACAAGGCCTCGGCAAGAGTTCGGCCGAAGCCCTCCGAACGATGCAAAGAGACATAGGCATCGCAGGCCTTGACCAGACCCAGCACAACTGGCCGGTCCAATATGCGATCCAGCAGCGTGATGCGTTGATCGGCCGCGCAAGCAGCGACAAGCGCCTGCCAAACCGGGTTTTCGGGCTTGCTGTTCATCGTCTTCAGCACCAGCCCCACTGAATCGTCTGTGGGCGGAAAGGCCCGCTGGAATGCATCGATCACCGCATGGGGATTCTTGCGTGCCAGATACGAGTTGGCGTCGAAGACGTACAAGAACAGGAAGCGCCGCGCCGGCAAGCCCAGCGCGCGGCGCGAGGTGGGCTTGAGCCGACCCACGCTCACCGGCAGCGGCATCAGGGTCACTGGCTTCGTCGTGGCCTGCTTGAACATCTTCTGGGTGAAACGGGTGGCGGCCCACACTTCGTCCACCAGCGAGAAGGCAGCCTGCCAGCGCCGTGGCCACACGGGCAGTTCCCAAGGCCACCAGCCGATGTTGTGGCGCCCGTCGAAGAGCGCCGCACCACGTTCGGCATACACGCGCAGCGTGTCGAAGCCGGTCAGGCAGAAGATGTTGATGGCGTAAGGCAAGTCGGCGATGTTGTCGGTGCTCAGCCGCGCCAGCTGGCGGTCGGCCTGTCGCAGGCCCTTGCCAGGGTTGATGTTGAGCACCTTGAACGGAATGCCCACAGCCTGACACGCCTGTACCGCCATGCGCAGGTCTTCGCCGATGCCCAGCTCACCGTAGGCAAAGCCGATGAGGTTGACCCCGAAGACAGCCGAGGGCTTCTTCGCTGCAGCGGCGTGCGATGTTTCTGGCACCAGCGGCGCCGGCGGCGGCAACAACAGGGACTGCAAGTCGAACTCTCGCTCTCCGCGTTCCGCGAACCAGGCTTTCAAGCCTGCTTTGCCGCTGGGAAGGGTCAGGTCAAAGGCCTTTTGTAGCGGTGCGTGTCTGCGCCACAGCAGCACCATCAGCCAGCTCGGCTGCAGCGCTGCTGGCGTGTCCGTGAAAGCGGGGCCGGCCAGCGTCACCCGTGTTTGCTGGTCGATGCAGTCGGTCAGCTTCAAATCGGCCACGCCCTGCGTGTAGAACCACGCCAAGGCATCCCAAAACCCCACCGGCGACGACAGATCGAAAGTGCCCGGCATGCCGCCGCGAACGGTCATCAATGCGCGAAGCACACGGTTCATGCCCAAACCTGCCCTGACCGGCCATTCCGGCAGCGGTTCAAACAGGTGACGTCGCTCGGGCTCTGTCAGCGTCACCGCCGCTGCAGGGTATTCATACCGACCCGACAACACCCACCACACCAGAAACGCACCGTCGAGGTCGCCGTCCGGAGCCATGTCGGCCAGCTTCGCGGGCAGGTCCTGACGCAGCAGGCGCACAACTTCAATCCCGGTCAAGGTCATGGCGCCATCCTTGACATGCTTGCGGGGCATCACACGTCACGCTGGGGCGCGGGATTCACCTGGAACGACCTCAAGAAGGTGTTGAGCAAGCGGTTGTCTGCGGCACCAGGAAACGACGTGCCATGCGAGGGGGCCGTTACGTCCAGTTCCACACGCAGCCAGTCGGCCTGTGCACGCTGGGCCCGCACAGGCATCACATCGGCTTGGCTGGCCGGCGTCGCGACCTTGAACAACAGTTCCACAAGCACAAAGTTGGTGGATGCCGCTCGAAGGGCGCTCAGCAATGGCTTGATTTCTGCGGGTCCGACAGGCCTTGCCAAGGTCAACACAAACAGCGTCCATTGCGAACTGTGCAACTGTTGCCGAAAGCGCTGGACCGCGCGTTGAAAGTAGGCGTGGTCGACTTCCTGCGTGGGCAGGTGATGATTGAACATCCGCTGCACACCGAACCGTTCGCGGTAAAAGTTGTGATCACACAGGTTGACCGTCGGCTCGCTGCGCTCTTCGAGCGGCACGGGCTTGTAGTGACTGCGATCAAGGAAGACCTTGAAGTCATCTTCGATTGCATGCGCTGCTGCGCGCGGGTTGCTGAACAGCCAGTCGAACGGGCTGGCATGGTGGCGCAGCCCGGCTTGCTTGAGGGCCATGGCACTGTGGCAGAAACTGCCCACCGAGACTGCCTGGGTGAAGCGCACAGCGTTCATGTCCGGCAGGAACGGGTTGCCGCCAGCAAGCATGCGGCGCCATTGGCTGCGTCGTTCGTACTCCGTGCCGGTCACGAAATCAGCAATCAATCGGCTGTAGCGCTTTGGATCACCCTGTTGCTGCTCAAGCCACGACAGGTGGTCCGCCAGGCCGATGGCATCGGCAGGCCGCTCCAACAGGCCTGAATAGAGCGCCTCTAGAAAGTCTTGGTCGGTCACGTCAGTACCTGCACTTGATCCACCACACATCCCAGACTGCGGTGGTCGGTGCTGCCCACAAGATGTTCACTGGGCTTGAACACTGGCGCCATCTCAATCGTCACTCGCCAGCCATCGGGGTCGCATGCCCCCGTCAATGGCACCTCGAGACGGAACTGACCGGGATGGCGGACGGTGTGCGTGGTCCGATGGCCGTCCCGGCCGCTGATGCGTACCTCCAACGGGCCCGACAACGGCGATGCGTGCCGCCCGACCAGCATCACTCCCTGGCCTGCGCCCTGCCGCACGCGCAGCAAGGTTGATGCTGGCAACCACCCGTCGGCATCCACCGGCAACCCGAGGTGCGGTTGCAGCAGACGCAGTCGCATATCCGATGTCCACCATTGACGCAGCGCCAACTTGTCGGCCGGCGAAAGCAGCGGCGAGACCTCAGCCGCAAGCTGGTTGAGTTGCGCACGCGCATCGTCGCCAGACGGCGCTGCTGCATGCTCTGCCAGCACTTCGTCAACATGTGATCGCACCCAATGCAGCGGCGCATGGCCAAGGTGTGTCGCCAGCAACTGCATGCTCTCGCGCATCACTCGGCTGCGCTGGGTGCTGGTGATCGTTGCAGCGTGCAGGCGGCTTCGCGCTTGCAGCGCATCCAGCCAGCCGATGCAGCCCGGGTAAGCGGCGAACAGCCTCATCCACAGTTCCATGTCGAAGGCCGTGCGCTGCGATTCATCAAACCCACCTGCTGCCTGCAACACCCTTTGGCGCAGGAAAACCGTGGGCTGGCAGATGAAACACCCGTCGGCAAAACCCGGCAAGCCAGCCGCAGGCGGACGGCTGGGGTAGTGCCCCAGCGGCTGGTCTTGCGTGTCAATGTGTTCGCCATGCCCGTACACCATCACATGGTGGGGGTGCGCCGTGAGATGTGCCAGCGCCCGCTGAACCGCACCGGGCAGGTACGCGTCGTCGGCATTGAGCCAGCCAATCACCTGTCCGCGAGCCATAGCCAAGGCTTTGTTGAGGGCATTGGCCGGACCGCTGTCGGGCTGGGAAATCCACCGCAGGTTCGGGGCGAATTCATCGCCCAGCTCAGCCAGCAGCGCCTGCGTGCCGTCGGTCGAGCCACCGTCCACCACCAGCAGCTCCAGCGCCACGCCGCCCTGCGTGAGAACGCTGCGCACCGCCCGCTCGATGAAGGCCACTTGGTTGAGCGACGGCATCAACACCGACAGCGAAACCGCCGAGTCGGCAGCAGGCAAACGCGTCATGACTGAGGACGGCAACGGCTGAAAATCACGCCGCCTTCGCAGCCCCAACATCTGCCGCTGCGGCGGCAGTTTGGGCGACGGGTTTGAGGGGTAAAGCAAGGCCGCCCTCCCGCTCTGTCAGCATCAGCCGGCTGATCAGTCGACGAGCTCGGTCGAAAGACTGGCTGGATTGACTCATCACCTGTCGCAGTTGCTGGTTCTCAATGAAAAACTTCTCCAGCTCCTCCTGAGGTTGGTGCACTTGCAGCAGCAGCAGATCGTTTTCACTCTCAATTTCAGCAGCCCTGGCCTTGCACTGCTCAGCCAATTGCTGGGCAGCCGCCAGATCAGCCTGCAACTTCGCAGCTGCGGCTTGGGCCTGCTCGAGCGAACCGTCACGCCTTTTCAAGGTAGCAGCCAACCTCTCACCCCGCGCCTGCGCCTCAGCGAGCTCGGGCTTGAGTCGACTCAGTTCGCCACGCAGCTCCTGCACGGCTTGAACCTCTTCGTTCAGCGACTCAACGCGCTCCGCCAGATCAGCCTGCGCCTTGCCTGCTGCTGCCTGGGCCTGGTTGAGCGAATCGTCGCGCGACTTCAGCTCAGCACGCAAGCTGGCGACTTGCTCAGCCTGTTCGGCTTGTGCTCTGTCGGCATCGGCTTTCTGCTGCCGGCTGTCAAGGTAGCGCTGCTCCAGTTCCTCCTGCACCTGGCGCATCTGCAGCAGCAGAAGATCGTTTTCGCTCACGAGTTCAGCAGCCCTAGCCTTGCCCTGCTCAGCCAATTGCCGGGCGGCCGCCAGCTCTGAGGTCTTGGCCTGCAAGTCCTGTGTCAATTGCTCCCGCGCCGACAGCACCTGTTGGAGCGCACCAACGCGCTCCGCCAGATCAGCCTGCGCCTTGCCTGCTGCTGCCTGGGCCTGGTTGAGCGAATCGTCGCGCGACTTCAGCTCAGCACGCAAGCTGGCGACTTGCTCAGCCTGTTCGGCTTGTGCTCTGTCGGCATCGGCTTTCTGCTGCCGCTTGTTCAGTAACAGCTGCTCCAGCTCCTCTTGCACTTGGTGCATCTGCAGCAGCAGTAGATCGTTTTCGCTCTCGAGTTCAGCAGCCCTAGCCTTGCCCTGCTCAGCCAATTGTTGGGCAACCGTCAGATCAGCCTGCACCTTCGCAGCTTTGGCATGGGCCTGCTCGAGCGAATGGTCACGCCTTTTCACTGTAGCGGCCAGCCTCTCGCCCCGCGCATGCGCCTCAGCCAGCTCGTGCTCGCGTCGCGCAAGCTCGCCACGGGTTTCCTTAGCTGCGTCGATCTGTTCGGCCAGCGCCACGGCACCCAGGTTGAGCTGGTCAGCCTGCTGCGTTAGCTGGGCGCGCAATGCAGCGAGTTGGGCAGCCTGTTCGGCTTGCAACGCCTCGGCACCACGCAGGGCCAAAGCCAACTGATCCGCGTCGCCGCGCAACGCATCACGTGCAGCCTCGGCTTGCCCCAACGCTTGATGAGCCGCTGCCAACTCGGCCCGCGAAGCCGGAGCCTGAGCGCCAGCTACCACCAGTGCATGGAGCAGCGGCACTTGCTCGGCAGAAGGCATCTGCAGTGCGCTGCGAAACACAGGGAGCCGGCCTGTGGCCGGGGAAGAGGCTTCCAGCGCCTCGAAAACATCCCAAAAATCAGGCGCCGCCCAATCAAAGATCTTCGCCAGAAAGGCCGACAGGCCGACATCGCCAACGGTGGAGACCGCAGGCTCAAACATCTCTGCAACCTCGTGCGTCAAACCCAAGCTCGCCAAGACGGCAAGCGGCTGATCCGCATCAACGTTGACCAGCACCAGCCGTGTGCCGAAATCAGCGCGCTGCCGCAGTAATTGCCGGTGCACGGCCAGCCACTCTTCGGCCGCCGGAGCACCCAGTTGCAGTTGCCATGGCCCGCGATAGAGCCATAAGACCCACTGCCCAGCTGCTTCCAGCGCTAGGTCAAAAAAGTGGGCCTCTAGCGCCACCTCAAAAATTTGATTACGTGTCTTGCCAATGTGAGCCTTTATTTGGGAGATAATTGTTTCAAACTCTCTCCCAATCAAACCGTCGTCCCTCCCAATTTGCCCCAGTTGTTCCGATAAACATTTTTCGAAGAGATTAAGACATTTTTCGAGACTTTCAATGACGAGATATCCAGCATCAAGAGCCATTTTAGCGCCAATTGACGCAG
>Ga0209189_1001199_pt1 | contig 19804 bp, 17 predicted proteins | sample C_130820_EF_Meta_FD_187308 | JGI IMG/M metagenome (GOLD analysis project Ga0209189, IMG submission 187308) | Freshwater microbial communities from Lake Croche, Canada to study carbon cycling - C_130820_EF_MetaG (SPAdes) (version 3) | ecosystem: Environmental > Aquatic > Freshwater > Lake... | reverse complement strand
CACAGGAGAAGGACTTTGAAAAAGAAAAATTTAAAAGCTCCCCTCTCCTGTGGAGAGGGGTTGGGGGTGAGGTTTTTTGCGTACAAACCTCATCATAAATCCTTCTCCGCTGACGAAGGACTTTGAAAAAGAAAAACTTTAAATCTCCCCCAGCGGATAAGATTTTATTTAAAAATCAATGTAAATCTGTAAAATCAGCGTCATCTGCGTACAAACCTCATCCTAAATCCTTCTCCACAGGAGAAGGACTTTTAAAAAGAAAAATTTAAAAGCTCCCCTCTCCTGTGGAGAGGGGTTGGGGGTGAGGTTTTTTGCGTACAAACCTCATCCTAAATCCTTTTCCGCTGACGAAGGACTTTTAAAAAGAAAAACTTTAAAGCTCCCCCAGCGGATAAGATTTTATTTAAAATCAATGTAAATCTGTAAAATCAGCGTCATAAGTGTTCCAATTTCACGATGAATTTTAAACGTTTCAACATATATTTACCGTTCCTACATATTAATACATGGATTACAAATCCACTTCTCTAAGGTCGAAAATTGAAAATCTCGACCAGCGGAGTTATTCTGTGCCAAAAAACCACCCCGCCGACTGTCGTCAGGCACCCCTCCTTGAAAAAAGGAGGGGAAACCCCAAACCTTGCGTGACTTAATTTATAAATAATCGGAATTATAAAGATAATGTCGCAGACGCAAAATGACACCGTAACGGCGGAACATGCTGATAATCACCTCTTTTAATAAAAAGATTCGTAAAATGAGCGTTGATACAACCGCTGTATCAGAGCGGTCTGAACTTTATTACCTTATAACATGGACTTGTTGGTTGATAACAATCAAAGCGAAGGATTGCCTTTTGTTAATTAATAAAAAGTATAATAGCCTTCGACATCGTTGCCTTCGACTTCGCTCAGGCACCGAGAAAAAGCACCGAAAAAAATACTGAAAATTAGATTCGATGAATGAATTTTTACACTTCTTCCAAAAATCACTTGGTGTAATGGGTATTCGGTGGGTGAGCGGAGCCGAACCCAACCCAATCCACGAAATAATATTAATCTATCGGATAAGATTTTATTTAAAAATCAGAGTAAATCTGTAAAATCAGTGTCATCTGTGTTGCCATTTATCGATGAATTTTATTTTTACAACATATATTTACCTTTGCTACGTTGAAATACATGGATTACAAATCTACCTCTCTAAGGTCGAAGATTATAAATCTCGATAAGCGGGGATAAGATTTTCGACATTTCTGAACTCTCTCCATCATTTTTCCAAGTTAAATTTTAGCAAGTTATGCTCCCAGGTAGTCCGATTGTGATGGCAGGTTTCATTATATTGATTATTCTTGATAATCTTTGGCAGACTAGCTCAGGAGCAAGCAGTCTCAAAGAAAAAGAAAAATTGTTGCGTGCGTTCACCGAGCGAATGCTGACAGGGGTAGCTGCCAAATTTGGTAAAGACTCAGAGCAGTACCAAAAAGCAGGTGGTACTAAAAAATCAGACCGCAAAAAACATAAGCGAAAAATAACTAAAGTAGCAGCCTGATTTGAACAAAAAAACTCCTCATTATTTGGGGAGTTTTTTTTATGCCGTTTCATACGGAATGATAAATTTTTGAACCATATTCGGAATGATTAAAAATAAAACCGTATTTTTGAACTCTAATTAAAACTAAAATCTAGATTGATTCAATCGATTATCACTTTTTCTTATCAGACTAATTGCAATTTTTTATCATGAGCAGTTGGTTATATTTAATCGGCAAATTTGTTTTTAATAAAAAATTGATAGACAGTATTTTATGTTAGTGTAGACTGTAGACTATTGACCGCTGACTACTTAAATAGTTGATATTATTTTGGTGGATATGTTTTAGAAGTCCCAAACAAATTGTTTGTTAAACACACAAATACGCTTAACTTCTATTGACTATCTTTTAAGAATATGAAAATTGGATTCACGCATTAAAATATTCAAAACAAAAATGTAAAGAGACGCAAATTATTATAGCGTTTTATGATGTAAAGTCTTACTTTAGGTTTCAAAAAGATTGTTCTGAAACTTCGTTTTAAGGTTTTTTATTTTGTCCAAATATAAATATGCTTTTAAAAAATGAATCAAGATTAAAAAGCTTAATCAAGGGTATTAGTTGGAGAATTATAGGAACAATCGATACATTATTTGTAGCGTTCATAATTACTGGCGATACCGTAATTTCTTTATCGATAGGAGGGGTTGAGATTTTCACAAAGATTATTCTTTATTATTTACATGAAAGATTGTGGAGCAGAATTTCAGAGCGGTTATGGAAGAAGACACAAGGTTTGTTTTCTTTTATAAAATTTAAAAATTATGTTTTTTCTTCAGAAGAATGGTTAGTAAATAGAAGTGATAGAGAGAAAAAGAACGAGCAAAAAGGTTGTGTAATTTGGATGACGGGTTTATCTGGAGCTGGTAAGACAACAATTGCAAGACATTTAGAAAAGAAACTTTTTGATGAAGGATATTCATCTAAAATATTAGACGGAGACGTTTTACGAAGCGGTATTAATGCAGATTTAGCTTTCTCTGATAATGATAGAAAAGAAAATATTAGAAGAACAGCCGAAATTGCAAAGATTTTTGCAGAAAGTGGGTTTATTACGATAGTATCTTTAATTACTCCGAAAGAAGAATTTAGAGTTCTAGCTCGTCAAATAATTGGGGAAGAGGATTTTAATTTGATTTATGTTGAGGCCTCATTAGAGGAGTGCGAACGAAGAGATGTAAAGGGGCTTTATGCAAAGGCGAGAAAAGGAGAAATTAAAGATTTTACTGGGGTTTCTTCAGGTAATGATTTTGAAGTGCCTGTGAAGTATGATTTAGTTCTAAAGACAGATGATGAAGAGATTGAAGGATTGGTTCAGTTAATTTTTGATTATGTAGAAAAGAAAGTCATTAATGCCCTTAAATATGAAGTACGCTAAATTCAACATATTGTGTTTTGATTAAAGTTAATAATATGGATAGATTTTGATGTATTCTATTTTTAGAAATTAAATGTTGAAGAAATTTAAGTACTAAGACAAAAATAAGCGATAAAATGTTTCAATTAATTTTTTAATAATCAAGCTTTTATCGTCGCGATTAACCGTCGCTGTGGCGAACCGTCTCGAATTTCAAATCCAGTATCTCGTTTCTTGTGACTGGGTATTTAATTTAATCCGAAAGAATGTTTTCAAAAATATCACTAAGCATTAAAAGCTTTGGAGGTAAATGCTAATATATAAATGTTAAAACTCACAAATGAAATGATTATTTTATATTTAGGTCCAGGGATAGGTGGTGGTGTACTTGCTTTAATTATTGGCTTTTTAGTATCTCTTCTCACATTTCTTATTGCAATTTTTTGGTATCCAATTAAAAAATTATTGAACTTTTTTAAGGCTAAAAAGAAGTAATGCAAGTATTTGTAATCATTATACTCACCATTGTTTCAAGTTTGATATTTGGAAAGATTAAGTTTTTAACTCCTTTGACAGACTTAAAATTAAGTTATTCAAAGACATTGGGGGGGGAAATAACTCATGAAGAATTGATCAAAGAATCGCTATTTCAATTAAAAACCACAGTAAAACTGATATTCTATTTATTATTAGTTTTGTCTCCCTTTTTATTGGCTATCCCCATTTTATTAGTGTTAGATTTAAGTATTGAAAATTATTTTGTGAATATTCAAAATCAACTTATTGTTCTGTTTTCATTTATTGTCTTTGGGTTAATCAAGAAATATGTTTCAAAATAATTATTCCTTTTTATCAAAACTAATTCATAAGATAGCACTAAATAATCATTTTGTTGCCGATACAAGCTTTGATATCGAACAAATGATTCATGAAAAAGAGGTAGAAAAGCAACAACTCGAACAAGTTATCTTTATTACTGGATTAGCAAGGTCTGGTACCACATCTTTATTTAATGCTATATATAAGACATCGGAGTTTGCATCGCTCACTTATCAAAACATGCCTTTCTTGATGATGCCAAATATCTGGAAAAAAATAGCCCCGAAAACTGAAGAACAGCCAGTTGAGAGGTTTCATAAAGATGGCCTTCTGGTGAGTATTAATAGTCCTGAGGCTTTTGACGAATATTTTTGGAAACTCAAACTAAGAGATAATTATATTAAAGATTTTTTTTTAGAATTAAATCAAATTGATGAAGTATCATTGAATGAATATGAGATATACCTCAAATTAGTATGTCTTTCAAACAAAAAACATAAGTATCTTTCAAAAAACAATAATAATATTTTGAGGCTCAAATATTTGAAGAAAAAATTTCCATCAGCTCAAATTTTATTGTTGTTTAGAGAACCACTTCAACACGCTAACTCTTTGCTGAAAGAACATTTGTATTTTTCAGAACAGCAAAAAAAAGACAATTTTATTATAGATTATTTTAATTATTTAGGGCATCATGAATTTGGGTTAAATCATAAATATTTTAAATTGGATGCAGGTGTTAACTATTCGTTTGCACTTGACTCAATTAACTATTGGTTAGCTATCTGGAAATCTTACTATCAATATATCATAGAAAATCATCTCACTGATGTAAATTTAGTTTGTTATGAAACCTTGTGTATAGAGCCTCAAAAAATAGAAAACTATCTCAAAGATTATTTTAAAATTGAAGTATCTCTAAAAAATTATATGCCGCCTGTATATGCTTTTAATAATAATATTGATAAAAACTTACTCAATGAATGTTTAGAGATATACGAGTCGCTCATTAAAAAAATAAAATAAATAGACACTCATACTAATTTATAAGAATTAGCTCATGGTTATTTTAACTTGAATGAAAAAAATACTTAAATATTTTATACTCTTTTATTCGTTTTTTTTGGTTTCACTTATTAGTGCAGCGGTTGTATTTCATATATTGAGCGGAGGGAAACAATTAAATAAATATAAATATTGGATTATCGAATATGCACAAATTCCAGGAAAAGCTAAACGTTTTTTGAGCGACGTTGCAGGCAACGATAACAGATATATTGAAAATGAAGGCATAAAAGATGGATTTACATACTACTTAGATAAAACTGCCATTAATAACGATTTCTTATTAATTTCTACATTCGACCCATCAAATATTAATAGTCAAGTTATTAAATTGGTAGAAATCAGAACCAATAAAGAAATACACAGATGGGCTTTTAATGAGAAAATATTCAACGGATTAATGGATATTACTAATAAGACTCGTTTTGCTCATCCACTACTATTGAAAAATAAATCTTTGATTTTTATTAATCTCGGTACATATCGCAAAACAAAAGATGATTGGTTGATTAAAGTAGATAGCAATTCCAGGTTGCAATGGATAAACAAAGCCCATTTTCATCATTCTATTGAAAAAGAAGATGATAATACTGTCTGGACCTGTACAATAATGGAGCCTCTAGTGCGAGGAATACAACTACCGCAAAATGAAAGTTTGTCGAGCTTTGGAGATGCAATTGCCAAGGTTGATATAACTAATGGCAAGATTTTATTTAAAAAAACAATTCTTTCGATTATTCAAGAAAATAACCTTAATGAAATTCTATTCTCAGGAACTATCGAAGATGATTTAATCCATCTGAATGATATACAGCCCGCATTATATAAGACAAAATATTGGGATATAGGAGATTTACTAATCTCTCTACGCCAAAAAAGTACAATTTTACTTTACAGACCAGCTACAAATAAAATACTTTGGTATAAAACAGGTCCATGGCTAAATCAACATGATTGTGACTTTTATGGTGAATCGAAAATAACTTTATTTGGCAATGACGTAATTCGCTATACTGGTGACAAAAATGGTGATGAATTTATTTATGGGACAAGTAACCAATATGTTTTTGATTTTGAGACAAATGATGTAACAAAACCCTATCATAAATTATTTACAGATTATCAAATAAAAACTAAAACGGAAGGTAGAAGCGATATTTTAGCCAATGATGATCTATTTGTGGATGAATCTAATTCTGGGCGTATCATCATTGGAAATAAAGAAAAGCCCAAAGCAATATATGCTGAAAGAATCGACAAAAAAAACATTAAAATGTTTAATTGGGTTCGATATATTAAAAGAGAGGATTTCTTAAAAGTACAATAGCAAAGGATAAATATAATAGCTATAGTTTTGGTTTTCCGCATATTAAAGAAGAACAACCATTAAATAAAAAATTCAGAAAATGCTTTTTAAAGAAAAAGCCAATATATATCTTTGATTCAAGAAAAGAAATACAAATAAATTTTAGAAATATATGAATTCAAAAATTTTACTCTCTCTTGCCTTCTCAATGATCGTAATGGGAGCAATCGCACAAAAAGATAATGTTGGCATTGGGACTACAAAACCAGACCAATCAGCCGTACTAGATGTTTCTTCAAGTAACAAGGGTTTGCTTACACCTCGCATGAGTTTGCAACAACGCAATGGTATTCAAAATCCAGCCACGGGTTTGATAGTTTATCAAACAGATTTATTATCTGGATTTTATTTCTACGATGGAAAAGAGTGGAAATCAATGGCTTCAGAAACAGGTGCAAAATCAATAGCTGATGCTAACAACTGGGGATTAACTGGAAATAGTGGTACTACCGCTGGTACAAACTTTATTGGAACTACTGATAATATACCTTTAGTTCTAAAGGTAAACAGTATTAACTCTGGATTCATAGGTACAATAACGACCCAAAATACATATTTGGGATATCAGTCTGGTAACCTTTCAGGTTCTGGAGTTGCAAATACATCATTAGGGACCAATGCTTTAAAATCAATTACTACTGGTGCATTCAATTTAGCTCTTGGTGTTCAAGCATTAAGAGATAATACTACAGGAGGGTCAAATGTGGCAATTGGAACAAGTGCTATGAATACTAATACAACCGGTGGAGCCAATTTGGCTATAGGTTCAGCAACATTGTCTAAAAATATTAGTGGAGATTATAACACTGCAATTGGATCGAATGCCCTTTTTGGTAATATCTCGGGCCATTATAATATTGGTATCGGACCAAGTGCTTTGCTAGGTAATCAAACAGGTATTTATAATATTGCTATAGGCTCAGAAGCACTAAGTTCAAATACGTCTAATTTTAATACTGCCATTGGTGTCGGTGCAGGAAAGACAAATACTGGTTCAAGCAGTATTTTTATTGGCTACAAAGCTGGATTTAATGAACTCGGTAATAATAAATTATATATCGCCAATACAGATACATCCACGCCACTTTTATATGGTGACTTTACAACTAAATACCTTGCAGTGGGTGAGGTTTCAGAACTTGATAGGACAAATGGTGCTGCAGGAGGATATCGATTATTAGTGAAAGGAGGAGTTATGACTGAGAAAATCAAAGTTGCAGTGGCAGGTAGTGCCGATTGGGCAGACTATGTTTTTGAGAAGAATTATAAGGTAATGCCATTAGAAGAGGTTGAACAATTTGTACAGGAAAACAAGCATTTGCCTAATTTCCCTTCTGCAACAGAAATGGTTGAAAATGGTTTAGATGTTATGCAAACAAATGCAAAATTATTGGAGAAAATAGAGGAATTAACTCTTTACCTTATTGAATTAAACAAGAAAGTTAAGGAATTGGAAAATATTAATAAAACAAAGATTTTCAAATAAACAATCTATATTGAAAAAACTAATTAATGTCTAATATTCTTCTTGATAAATTGGGTAAAAGTAATAAAAAACTTTTATCCAATTTCTTTTTTTTATCCATAGGACAAGGAATAAGTTTCTTGTTTCCCCTTTTATTAACTCCGTTTTTAATTGATATAATTGGTGTACAAAAATTTGCTTTAGTAATGCTTTGCCAGTCAATTATGAGTTTCTTCTATATTTTTACTGACTTTGGTTTTAATATAACGGCTACCCAATATTCTTCTATATATAAAAGCGATAAGAAAAAATTAACCTTATTATTTAGCGAAGTATTATTAACTAAAATATTTTTGTTATTGATTGGTTTTTTTATTTTAATAATAATTGTGTACGTGACACCTAAATTCTATACTATTAAAGAGTTAATGTTATTTTCTTATTTTTTAGTTGTCGGAAAAGTACTGTATCCCACATGGTTTTTTCAAGGAATAGAAGAAATGCCTAAAATGACACTTTTGAGTATTATTTCAAAATTGATTTTAGCACTTTTGTTTTTTTTTGCTTACTATGTTAAAAATAATACCCACTATATGTGCATAAATATTATATATGCGATTGGTGACATCACTGTTGGGATAGTAAGTATTATTTGGATTAGATATTACTATCTCAAATTACCAATTATAATAATTCCGTTTAAAGTAATTCTAGACCACGTTAGAAATGATTATGCCATATTTTTTGCTAATTTTGCAAATAATGTATACATAAATTCTAATATTATTATTTTAGGTTTTTTTGCAAATAATAGTATTGTTGGCCTATATGCTGTTGCAGAGAAAGTAATAATCGCTTTTAAACAAATTTCAGGAGTAGTTTTACAAGCTACCTATCCTTATGCTTGTAAATTAGTTTTCGAATCCTCTGACAAAATTAAAATTTTTTTAAAGAACCAAATCATTTTTTTTGGTCTTATTTTTTTGATAGTAGGTCTGTTTATTATATATTTCAGAGGTATAATTACTCAGCTAATTTTAGGTTATTATCAAAAAGAGGTCAGTGATTATCTACTTTTTTTGAGTTTTGTTCCTCTTATAGTAAGTTTGAATGTACCAGCTTATCAAGCACTTTTAATTCATAAGAAAAAATGGGGCTATAGTACTATTATTATTTTAGGGGCTATTTTAAGTGTTTTATTGAATTTAATATTTACACCAATTTTCCTTGCCAAAGGAACTATAATATCAATTATTATAACAGAGTTATTTGTTACATTTGGTTTACACTTTGTCATTTATTTTAAATATTCTAAATATAGGTTTATATGATGAAACTTAATGTTGGTTGTGGGACAGATATTCGTAAGGGCTGGATTAATATGGATTTGGCTTCGTTGGAAGGGGTGGATGTAGTTCATGACATAAATAATTTACCCTTACCTTTCGACTTTTGTATGTTTGATGAAATTGTATGTCAAGATATATTAGAACACATTGAATATATACCTGTTTTGAAAGAGTTACATAGGATACTCAAGGTAGGCGGTGTTTTATCTATTCGTGTACCACACTTTTCCTCAAGAAATAATTATATTGACCCAACTCATAAGAAGATGTTTTCAATTAGGACTTTTGATTTTTTTGCGGAGACTTCTTTCTTAGAAAGAGGTTATTATTTTGATTTTAAGTTTTCAAAAATTGTTGATAGGAAAATTGTGTTTCAAAAAAAAATATTATTTTATAATTACCTAATTGAGCCTTTAATTAATATACATCCAAGAGTAATGGATTTATACGAAAGCACTATGTTAGCAAGAATATTCCCTGCAGAAAACATTAAAATATTTTTAATTAAGTAGTAGTAAATAATTGTTTATCGAGACCCTTTATCTTAATTTTTAGATAAAAAATATCGAAAAATATAGAGAGATGATAAAAATAAAATCAAAAGTTCTTTTTTATTTGATTATAATAATTTGTTTGCAGGCAACAGACCTGAAGATACTTTCTATAAAAATAAGTGAAATAATTATTTTGATACTGGGTGCTGTTTACGTTAAAATTAGCAATACTCAAGAGAAAAAAATTTTAATTTTCTTCTTTCTGTTCACAGTAAAAACTTTGTTTTTAAATGTCTTTGTGGATTTTTATATACCAGTTGAAGATACTTCATTTTTGAAGAATCCTTACGTAATCTCTTTATCAAGGTTTTTAGAGTTACTCTGCTGTTACTATCTATTAAATATTTGTATTATTTATTTTAATAAAGAAAAAGAAAATGTAAAACATCACATTAGAAATATAATAGATATTCAAGTTTACATAGCAGTTATTTATTTATTTGTTTATCTACTGTACCAAATTGGTGTTTTTAAACTCGAAAATGATTATATCAAAGACTTGCTTGTATATAATACAGAAGCTGGTTATTCAATAAAGTATAGAATAAAAGGGTTATTCGTAGAGGGAGGTCCGTTGGGTTTGTTCTATGCCAGTATTTTCCTCTTACTTGTGTTGGAAAGGGGAAAAGCATATATATTGATGTTTTTTTTAATTATATTTATTTTGTGGGGTACTCAATCAAAAGCAGGATTATTGATGATAATTTCTTACTTTCTTATAGATTATTTTTATATTAGGAAAGCACGCAGTGTATTATTTTTAACTATTCCTATTTTACTTATTATAATTATTTTTGGTTTCGTAATATATTTTACATATTTCAACGCTTTAGAAAACCTTGAGTTATTTGTTCAAATCTCTAATCCTAAAGATTCTACCGAAATCGACAAAAACATGCTTATGGGCAGAGTAACAGCAACAATAATTCTTCCCAATTTACTGTTTCATAATTTGTTTTTTGGAATTGGTTTAGGCAATTATGCTTTAGTAAGAAATAACCCCATGTATCGTGATTTTTTGCCCGAAGTTCCATACTGGGATTTGCATGGTTTTGGAGGAATCGTTGACGTTTTAGTGGAAGGCGGTCTGATTTTCTTTATAATTATGCTTTTGTATGCTAAAAAATTATGGAATAAATCTCGAACTATAAAACAGAAAAGAGTTTTTCTGATATTCATTCTATGTTTTATATTTGGCGTTCAAATATATTTTCTTTATCCATGGTTTATCTTAGCATATCTAATTTTTCTACAAAATAATGAAACTGATTTAGAAAATAGTGAGTAAGGGTTTATATTAAAACATAAAAGTAAATAATGAATAAAATTTGCATTGATGCACGAATGATAAATAATTCAGGGATTGGAGTATATGTAAGAAACTACGCTGAATATATTTTACAAAATGAAGTTTTTGAAGAAGTAATATTAATAGGTAATAAAAAAGAATTAGATATTTTTTTTAGTTCATACTCAAACTGGTATTGTAAAGAAACAAATATTGAAATATACTCAATTAAAGAACAATTAATATTACCCTTTTTAATCCCACAATGTGATGTCTTTTGGTCTCCACATTACAATATTCCCTTACTACCGATTAGAGCTCATAAAAGAGTTGTAACACTACCTGATACAGCTCATTTATCCCTTTCAGACACTTTTGGTTTTGGTTTAATAAAACGCCTATATTCTAAAATAGTTTTTAAGGCAGCTACGAAACTTTCCCATGAGGTTACAACAATATCAGAGTTTTCTAAAAAAGAAATAGTTTACCATACTCAAGTAAAAGAGGACAAGGTAAAATCCATTTATTTAGGTATAAATGATGAATTATTTCATCCAATACATGATACACATTCTTTAACTAAAGTATTAGAAAAGTATAAATTACCACAAAATTTTATTTTATTTGTAGGAAATATAAAGCCGCATAAAAACCTCACCACATTATTAGATGCCTTTTTACTGGCAAAACCTAAAATAGGGGACTTTAAATTAGTTATTTTAGGTAAGAAAGAGGGATTTATAACAGGAGATAGTAAAATATTTGAAAAAATTAGTAAAAATCCAATTTTAGAAGAAAATGTTCACTTCACAGGCTATGTTATAGAAGAAGACCTTCCGTCAATTTATAACTTAGCTAAGCTTTTTGTATTTCCTTCTATTTATGAAGGTTTTGGTTTTCCACCATTAGAAGCAATGGCTTGTGGGTGTCCGGTGGTTTGTTCAAATAGTGCCAGTTTACCAGAAGTATGTGGTGATGCTGCTTTGTATGTGGATCCACTTAAACCCTTAGAAATAGCTTTAGGTATTCAAGAAATATTAAGCAATGATACTTTAAGAAAAGAACTAATCGAAAAAGGATTTAACAAAGCAGAGCAGTACAAGTGGAAGAGTTCATCCGAACAATTCATCAATTGCTTGAAAAATATATAAATTAATGAAAATTGCGTTTGTTACAGGTGTTACCGGTCAAGATGGTGCGTATTTAAGTCAAATTTTACTTAAAAGGGGATATGAAGTGATAGGGATAACTCGTAGCAAGAGTTCATCGGATTTATATCGATTAGACTATTTAAAAATAATAAATAAACTGCAATTAGAGGAATGTGATTTACTAAATCCTGAACAAGTCGTTAAGCTAATTAGACAATATCAGCCAACGGAAATATATAATTTATCTTCTCAAAGTTCGGTTTTTCATTCCTTTAAAGAACCGATGGGTACAATGCAAAATAACTGTCTAACAGTTATAAACCTGCTAGAAGGGATAAGAGCCGTAAATGATAAAATAAAGTTTTTTCAAGCTTCAAGTAGTGAAATATATGGTGATATTAATACGCTACCTATTACAGAAGGGAGTATGTTATATCCAATAAGTCCTTATGCAATCTCAAAAGCATCTGCTCACTGGTTTTGTGATAATTATCGAAAATCTTATGGTTTATTTATTAGCAGTGGAATTCTCTTTAATCATGAATCCTATTTACGGGCAGATAATTTTTTTGTTAAAAAAGTCATACGAGAAGCTATTGCTATATCAAAAAATCAACAAGATGTGCTAAAGGTTGGTAATATCGATATCGAAAGAGATTTTGGTTATGCACCGAAATATGCGGAGGCAATGTATCTCATAATGCAGTATAGTAAACCTGATGATTTCTTGATTTGTTCTGGCCAATCAGTTTCTTTGAGAATGATAATAGAATACTTATTTGATAAGTTGTCAATAGATATTAATAAAATGGTCATAGATAAAGACCTATATAGACCAACAGATGTAAAAGAAATATACGGGAGCAACGATAAAATAAAGCGTATGTTAAACTGGGAGTATTCATTAAATTTTTATCAAGTTTTAGATTTATTATTAGAAGAAGAGTTGAAAAGTCAGATTAATTAATCATGAAGAAAGCACTAATTACAGGAATTACAGGTCAAGATGGAGCATATCTTGCAGAATTTCTTTTAAAAAAGGGATATGAGGTTCACGGAATTAAGAGAAGAATATCAATATTCAATACTCAACGTATAGATCATCTGTATGATGACCCTACTGTGAATCTTATACTTCATTTTGGAGATTTGAGTGATTCAACTAATATCTTAAGAATAATTCAAGAAGTTCAACCAGATGAAATATATAATCTTGGAGCCATGTCGCACGTAAAAGTAAGTTTTGATGAGCCAGAGTATACGGCACAAGTGGACGGCATCGGTACATTGCGTATTTTGGAAGCTGTGAGAATATTGGGCTTGACTCAAAAAACAAGAATATATCAAGCATCTACTTCTGAGTTATATGGTTTGGTACAAGAAGTGCCGCAAAGAGAAACTACGCCGTTTTATCCTCGTTCCCCTTATGCTGTAGCTAAATTATATGCTTACTGGATTACCGTAAACTACCGGGAGGCTTATAATATGTTTGCTTGCAATGGTATATTGTTCAACCACGAATCACCCTTACGTGGTGAAACTTTCGTTACCCGAAAAATTACGCGTGGCGTAGCACAAATAGCCTTAGCAAAAAGCGACTGTTTATATTTAGGAAACTTAGATGCTCAGCGAGATTGGGGCCACGCAAAAGACTATATTGAGGCTATGTGGTTGATTCTACAACAAGAAGAACCAGAAGATTTTGTAATCGCAACGGGCGTAACAACACCCATCAGAGAGTTTGTAAGAATGGCTTTTGCTGAGGTGGGTGTGGATCTTTCTTTTGTTGGAGTTGGTGCTGAGGAAGTTGGTACTGTGGCTGCTTGTAGTAAACCGGAATATCAGTTGCCAATTGGAAAAAAAGTTGTAGGCGTTGATGAACGCTATTTTCGACCAACAGAGGTAGATTTATTAATAGGTGATCCAACGAAATCTAATGAGAAATTGGGTTGGAAACCTAAATATGACCTCAAGGCTTTATGTGCCGAAATGGTTGAGGCTGACTTAAAGGTTTTTAAAAAATAGTTGTATGAAAGTTAAATTAACAAAATGAAGATTGCTATTATTCATGACCACCTCACTTGTAGGGCTGGTGGTGAGCAGGTTGCCTTAACATTTCACAAAGCATTTCCAGATGCACCAATTTATACGCTTGCGTATAATTCTGAAGGAACTTTCCCAGAGTTTAAAAGTTGTGATATTCGTACCAGCTGTTTTCAGTATATTTCGAAAGAAGAGAGTATTGTCAAAAAGCTATTTTTCCCTTTAGGAATAATAGCAATGCGTTCAATTTACCTAGATGAATACGATGTTGTTTTGATTTCAGGTACTCATTGTGGAAAATATGTTCGCATTTCTCCAAATACAATTGTTGTAAGCTTTTGCTATACTCCCTTTAGATTGGCTTGGAATCCAGAATCATACTCGGAATATGTTAATTCTGTAGGGTTAAAAAAAATTATTTTTAAAAAGGTTATACAAATTTTACAACTATTTGACAAAAAGTATGCCGAAAGAACAGATTTTTTCTTAGCGATGACACAAGAAACTAAGCAAAGATTAAAAAGTGTATATAATCCCCAAAATGAAATTGAGATTATTAACCCCCCTGTGAATAACCTCACAAGCTATCACATCTCCACTAAACCCAAAGAGTATTACCTAATAGTATCAAGATTGGAGTTTTATAAAAAAGTAGATTTAGCAATAAATGTTTTTAATAAACGTAATAGTAAATTGATTATTGTGGGTAAAGGTTCAAAGGAACAAGAACTAAAAGAAATTGCCAACCAGTCAAAGATTATCTTTAAAAAAAACATTAGTAATAAAGACCTCGCCGATCTTTATAGTAATTGTAAAGCTTTTATATTTCCACAACATGAAGATTATGGATTAACAGCTTTAGAAGCTAATGCCGCTGGTCGTCCAGTTATTGCTTTTGATAAAGGTGGAATATTGGATACACAAATACCTTATGATAACAATAATAATGCAACAGCTATATTATTTAACGAACAAACAGAAAAAGCATTGGATGATGCAATAAATAAATTTGAGATTATTGAAACCAAGTTTAATTCTTTATTTATTAGAAAACATGCAGAGTCATTTAGTGAAGAGGTATTTATTAATAAAATACAAAAATTCATAAATAGTAAGAAAAAGCTTTAAGGCTTTTTCTTACTATTTACCCTTTCCTAAAGCCATTACTAATACTGTTTGAAATATCAAAGCCATATCTTGCCGAAAAGATGGATTATATTTTAAGTCATAATTCATTCTTTCAACCATTTCATTGATACCGCTTGCATATCCATATTTAATTTGCCCTATTGAAGTAATACCCGGCTTTGTTTGTTGTAAATTAATAAATTCTGGAGCTATTTGAACAATTTGGTCTATAAAATGTTTCCTTTCTGGTCTTGGACCAACTACTGACATATCACCAATTAATACATTCCAAAACTGTGGCAACTCATCTAATCTTGTTTTTCTCATAATTTGGCCCCATGGTGTAATTCGAGAATCTGATCTTCCATTTGATAAAGCTGGCCCATTCTTTTCGGAATCTAAATACATACTTCTGAATTTATATATTTTAAATGGTTTTCCAAAAAGTCCAATACGTTCTTGTGAATATAGAGCAGGTCCTTTGGATGTTAGTTTAGTTATAGAAGCGAGTATAATTAATAAAGGGGACCCTAAAATTAAAGCAATTAATGAAAATATAATGTCAAAGCTACGCTTCACAATTGCCGTACGGAAATCACTAAATGGCTTTTCAGAAAGGTTAATGATTGGTAAATGGTCATGGTATTCAATAGATACGCCACGTTTCATAAATCCAGTAAAATCGACTAAAAGTTTTACTTGTGAGCGATGTAGCTCTGAGTGATCTATAATTTCTTGAAGTTTTTTATTATCTATATACGATAAACAGCAATATATATAATCAATCTCATTCTCTACAATAAATTTTCTCAGTACTTGAAAGTCTCCTTTGATGTCGTTTTCATCTGAACCATATTTTTCATCAAAATAGCCAAAGAACTGATACCCCATTTCTGGGTGTTTATTATAAAATTTTACAATACTTGGCGATAGTTCACCATAGCCTACGATAATATATTTTCTAAGGTTAAAACCAGATGTCCTTAATTGTTTAAGAAATAAAACGCCCAAAGCACGTATAGAGATTCCGCAAGTAAAGAGTATAATGTAAGTAAATAATAAGTGAAGTCTTGAAAAATAATAAGCTTGAATTGAAACACAAAAAACGGCGATCAAACAGGCATGCAAAATTAAAAGTATCAAAAAATTATATGTCAGCTTATAAAAGTTGAATGTCATTCTAGGTTCAATAGAGGGGCGTAATGCTAGTAAAGTTAGAGCCCAAGTAATATTAAAAACCCAAAAAATCACTAAGTTGGGTGAAGAGAAACATCCTTCAATTTGGTGATAACGAAGAAAATAGGCACCCACAAATGCAAGATTTAGGCAGAATAAATCAATTAGAACGCTCAACGGTTGTAAAATGGATAAACGTCCATATTGCATGATGGTCTACTTTAAGGTGTGAAAAGGGATTACAATAAGATTACAAATTTAATTATAAATTAAGAATTGGAGTAGTTATTTAGCGATTATTTATTAAATGGCAAGAAGTCTTAATAAAATTATTAAAGCACGTACCAATGATAGGAAAAAATACAAAGAATATTTTTTCCTATTTCAATAAGTAATGCAGATACTTTCTAAAACCCCCTTTTATGCTACCATTGTTTCATAATAGAACATGAAATACCTTTTGATGACCGATAGAGAGAACCTATATCAAACGCATAGTTAAAATTTAATTTGAGTTTTTTTCTGATCTCGAACTGTATTGAGTTTTGAAAACAATATTGAGGAATTCCTTTATTTTTATTTGTAAAGGGAACATCATAAGAACCAAAATTTTTGGAGTATGAGCCTTTAAATAAATAATTGAATGTATCTAGTATTTTTAATTGTACTCCAATGTAATATACTGTAACTCTATTATTATTTGTGAAATATTCCAAATAGTTTGGAGATTTAGATATTATATATTTAGGATAACTGCTTTTAATGTCTTCAGCCGGAGTTATAAATGGAGTTCCAATAGTTTTATTTTGATATGACCACCCATTTAGAAATTGGGCGTGATTAAAATAATTATCTCTACCTCTTATTTCTGGAACAGTGCTGCCTGGCCCAATGATTCCTCCTTGATTACTGGTATTAAGACTTTCTAATACAACTTTCTCAAGAGAAATTACTTTGCCTTTATTTTTGTTTTGTGGTACGATTGATAAGCCTATCAAACCATCTTTTATGTTTGCTAAAGCAAATAACGAACCATCATCATATAAACTCTGTCTGTAAAATAAAATCTTACCCATACGGGTACTCATTTCAAACCCAACATCTAGAGTACCGAGGTGATTACCAACTCTATTAGTTAGGTCAAAATAAGTATATTTTGTAGTATCTATGTTTTTTTGTCTACTTGTATAATTGAGGCTAATTCCACTAATAGCAAAAATATAATCACTAAAGCTAGAAGGTAGTTGATTTGATTTGACCGTACCTAATTGATAAGGCAAATTTATCTTTCCGCCCCATTGTACTTGATGGTTAAAGCCTCCATAAAATTTAATTTTCCAATTTTCTTTTCCGATTCGGCCATACAGACTTTTCTGATGTAAGTAAGAATGAGATAGTTGGTCATTATCAAACCAACCATGAGCAAAAGCCCCTTTAATAGAAATTAATCCATGTCCAATAATCGAAGTATAGTTGGGTATTGAAATCTGAATTTTAGGCATTGGCAAAGCATTACCCGACCATATATACGAGCCAGAACTTAGCGTAGTATCAACTAAGCCTATAACTTCTCTTTTACGTCCACCATAAAACTCAAATGCACCATAACGAACTTTTAGATAGGCTTCTGGTAATAATAATAAGTAATTTTGTTTATTAACATTGGCAACACCCCAAAAGCCATAGCCAATGCCAAACTTTTTTAGTTTTTGTCTATTATTTTTAGTTGAATCATACTCTTTATGTGCAGACCCTCGAAAAGTTAGAAATTGAGCTTGCAGAGGTACAATACCGTATTGATTGGAGCGAAGCCAAAAAGGAGTTATGCCAGAAGTAGAAAGATGAGTGCCAGTTTCTAACTGATATTTAGTGTTTGAAAAGAGGGTTTGGGCAAAAGATATATTTACACAAACGAGAATAATAAATAAATGTACAAGGAATTTTCTAATCATAAATTTTATCTTATTAGCATAAATTTGCCTGATTTGGTTAATTCTTTCCCATCATTGAGTTTGGCAATGATTTTAAATGAATAAGTATCTGATGGAACATTATTGTCTTGAAATTTCCCATCCCAAGTTTTGCTTGGGTCTGTCGAGGAAAAAACAGGAGTTCCCCAACGATTATAAATTTGAATTTCAAAGTTGCTTATACGTTTAGTTGAACCCTTAATTGCTAACTCATCATTTATATTATCTCCATTTGGCGTGAAAGCATTTGGCAGAAATAATTTTACATCAATTGGAATAGTATAAGTGTTTGAAAAACTTTCTTTTCCGTTGGCGGATGTTGCCTTTATACGATACTTTGCCTCTAACTCAAAATCATCTAAACGAGCTACATAAGATATTTCATTGGTATTTTTAGTAGTTTCAAGTTTAGGAACATTTGTTTGTTCATTAAAACTTTGTATGTCAAACTTATTAATATTTGTATTTCCAAAAGGAGAATTATTTGTCCATTCTAAATTCCCTCCAGATACTTGGTCTAAAAAAATAGTACATAAAGCTTGAGAGGCTGCAGATGTACTACCACATTCATCAATAAAAGCAACTTTGTAGCAATATGATTTTTTTGAAGCGTCTACACTTGCATCGGTATATTGCTTATTTAAAGTCCCAAAATTAATCTTATCAAGCGTATTGTTTTCAAACTTATAGTAAAGATACTCTTTCCTTTGTAATGTCCAAGAACTGTTTTCTAAAATGTTTATTTCTACTTGATTGTTATCTTTAACAGTTACGAATGATTCTGTAATAGCATCGGCTACCACATCTTTTCGATTTACGCATCTTTTAGGAGAAAGACTAGTGCTTTCAAAGGGAAATCTACGTTCTATAATACCACTTACTTTGTTCACAACTTGATAACAGTATTCCTTTGTACAATCAACTGGGTCATTGTAAGGGTTACCAGAAGGTGTAATTACAGTAGATGTACCTCCAAGCTCCTCTCGTTTAATTGTTGTAGTAACTCCTTTAACTTCGACGGTTACTTCATACACTTTCATTATTCCTCCAGTAGGATTTGACATCCATTTGAGTACATTAATTCTATCCTGCGGTTTTACTTCTAATTTGGTAGTACAAACCTCTCCAGAACCTTCTTGACAAGCAAAATTTCTAAAAACTCTAAAACAAGACTGAACGGTATCAACGAGATTTATCTTAAATGTACCAGGTTTAACATTCTTCATGAACGGCTGTCCGTTTGTGTAAGTTCCCGTAGCACTTCTTTGATACAAGTCATAGTCATCTATTGCTCCCGAAAAGTTTATCGTTGCCGATTTGCTATCAGCACTCATTTCCAATGTTTTTATATCGGGATAGTTATTTCCACCATCCATAGAAATTACTTTAGTAGCTGCCCTTGGGCATGAAGTTGGTGTATTATAAAGCCCTTCAACTCTGATAATGCGAGATTTGGCACTAGAGGTATAGTTTCGAGAT
>Ga0209189_1001197_pt1 | contig 19818 bp, 15 predicted proteins | sample C_130820_EF_Meta_FD_187308 | JGI IMG/M metagenome (GOLD analysis project Ga0209189, IMG submission 187308) | Freshwater microbial communities from Lake Croche, Canada to study carbon cycling - C_130820_EF_MetaG (SPAdes) (version 3) | ecosystem: Environmental > Aquatic > Freshwater > Lake... | reverse complement strand
TAGCTTCAGCTTTTTATTAATTTTTTTACAAATGGAATGCGAATAATTAGTAGTGAAAAAATAATACCAGCATAAATGTATACAACTGCAAAATCATTCTTGCCTTGCTTGTGCCAGTAATAATGAACTAAAGCTAAAATACCGATTAAATATATAAATCGGTGTAGCATTTTCCACTTAACCCCAAGGAAACGCATCGCCATTTGATTTGAGGTTAAAGCAAGTAAACTCATAATAACAAAAGCAATAAATCCCATGGTAATAAACGGTCTTTTGATCACATCATTAATCATAAAAGTGAAATTCAAATTGTGATCTAGCCAATACCAAATTGTAAAATGCAAAAAGGCATAAAAAAAACTAAACAAACCTAACATTTTTCTAAATTGTACCCAGTGTGGCCAACCTGTAATGAAGCGAAGCGGGCTCATAGCAAGTGTCATGGATAAAAAAGTAATTGTCCAAGTGCCAGTTGAGCGAGTGATAAATTCAATTGGATTTGCAGTTAAATTTCCAAAAAATCCTAATACAAACAACCGAACTAATGGAATTAATGCCAGCACAAAAATAATGCGCTTAATTAAAATGATATTCATGATTGTTTAATAAAACTTTTGTAGATCCATACCTGCATATAATTTTGCAACATGTTCGCCATAACCATTAAAAATTTCAGTTTTAATTTTAGGCGATAAAATACTACGCCCATCAATTCGATGTTCCATACTCTGACTCCAACGTGGATGACTTACATTTGGATTTACATTGGAATAAAAACCATATTCTTTTGTAGCAACTCCACTCCAACTAGTTGCAGGTTCTTTATCGGTTAATCTTATTTTAACAATGGACTTTGCACTTTTAAATCCATACTTCCAAGGAATAACCACTCTAACAGGTGCGCCATTTTGTTTTGGCAAAACTTCCCCGTATAGTCCAAAAGTTAAAAGTGTTAATGGATTAAAAGCTTCATCCAACCTAAGTCCTTCTTGATAAGGCCAAGGTAGTACCGTTGATTTTAAACCTGGCATTTGTTTAGCGTCCCCTAAACTTATAAACTCAACATATTTTGCAGAGCCAAGTGGCTCAACTTTATTTAAAAGATGGGATAATGCAAAACCATTCCAAGGAATAACCATGGACCAACCTTCCACACAACGCATGCGATAAATTCTCTCTTCCATCACTGAAAGTTTCATTAAGCTGTCGATATCAAATGTCCCAGGTTTTTGAACTAAACCTTCCACACTTATAGTCCAAGGTCTGGTAATTAAACTTTTTGCATATTTTGCTGGATCTTCCTTGTCCATGCCAAACTCATAAAAATTATTATAATTGGTGATATCTTTATAAGAAGTGAGTTTATCTTTTACAGAGTATTGCTCATTCAATTTAGCAGATAACTTTTTTTTATTATCTTCAGTCGCTGCAAAAGCATCCCCTAAACTCAAACTACTAAACCCTGCAGCCACAAAACCAAATGTTGCTGTTTTTAACAAATAACGACGCTGTTCAAATATATTTTTTGGTGTAACGTGCCTATTTTTAATTCTTGGATCTTTAAATACCATCTATGGTTTTTATTATATTACAAACTAAGACTTTGGATATATTTTATCCATATTTAAAATATAAGTATTAATTTCCTCTAGAATTTTTAATTTTTCTTTATCATTTTCATATTTAGATCTTGCATCATCAATTTCTTTCATCGCATTGGGAATTGTCTGGAATTTTTGTTCATTAGTAGATTGAATTTTATCAGTTATAGATTCATGTATTTTTTTATAAACTGACTCTGGAAGTGTTGTTGGATTTTCGTAATATACATATAATTCAGCAAAGTATTTATATCTTTCATCTTTAAATTTCTGAGCCACTGCTAACTTTTCAGACCAATCAACTTTATGAAACTCATTCATCACTTTTTTTTCGTCATCATTAGGAAAACCATACATATACATTGTATCTTCTGGCAAAATGCCAATTGGGCTATCTAGAGCTTCTTTGTCATTAGCTTCTTCTAGAAGAATTTGGTTAACTCTTTCTTTAAAGTCTGGATTTTGTTCAATAATTTTTGCTCTCTCCATAATTTTTTCCATACCTAGCTGAGAATAGCTTTCAAATTGTAGAGCGTATTCTTTAGTCATAACAATTGGATGTCTGTTTGTTTTAATTTGTCTTATTTTTTTTGGAGATTTTTTAAGCTCATCTTTTAATTGTTGATATGGCATATTCACATAATCACCTGGGTGAACTTTTAAGTCCCACGCCTGCATCCACTGATATTTTGGATGGAAAGTTAAATACGCAACACAAAACATTTGCGGTTTATTACTATAATATTCTGTCGTACAAAAAACATTAAGCTTCTGTAAATAGGAATTCGCGCCTGCTTTGCTAGTTGTCTCTAAAGCACTTTTAAAAACTTCTGGAGCTTGTTTTTGAATTAATTTTGCAAGTTCAGCTGTAGCCATACAATCCTCATATGCGCTATGTTGAATGGTATTGATAATTCCATTTGCGGCGCAAAGATCTTGAAGTTTAAATGAAATATTATTTTTTTCATTCATTTTATATTTAAGCGCTTTTGGAAAAAAAAGACTTACTGCTCTAGCAACTCCAAGCAAATCAAAATGAGAGTTGCCGTTAAATGCTGTAAGATAAGGATTGTCATACAAATTTTTCCACAATGCTCGTCTTTGTAGTTCTAAATCAAAACTTGTAGAGTTGAATCCCATAAATACTGCTGGCGACCATTTATCAAATTTTTGTTTCATTTGTTCAATCATCCCACCGTAACTAAGATTTGTTTTTTGCAATGTATCAATTGAAATATTATTAACTAAAAGCGCTTCTGGACTTGGAACCTGCCCTGGTTTTAATCTACAAGTTAAATTTAATGGATCATCAAGAACCTGCCACGTATCATTAAAAATTACTGCACCACAAGAAAGGACTTGTGAATGATTTACACTAAGTCCGTCCGTTTCATAATCGTAAATTACAAAATTCATTAATGCTTAACCTCTATTTTCTTTTTTTCTTCCTCAATTTTTTCAACAACATCTTCAGCTATTTTTTCCTTAGGGGAAAGACCGCCAAGTTTTTCCATCTTATTTAGTTTTCCAAGAAAACTATCTTTGCCGTCTTGCATCTTGTCTTTAACATCTTCTAATTTTTTACGACTACTATCTAAACTATCAATTGCAGCTTCTGCAGATTTATAAATGGCAACACCTTTGTCATATAAAGTATTTGCAAGTCGAATGACTTCGCTAAAATTATTATACCTTTTTTGAACCTTCCAAAATTGATCAACGGTCTTTAAAATATAAAGTAACATTGAAGGACCTACGATACTCACCTTATTTTCTAAGGCATATTCAGTAATTTCATAACCATCTTTACCAAGTCCAGCAATGGATGGTTCAATTGGAACAAACATTAAAACTGCATCAACTGTATTAATTTTATAAAGATTTGAATAGTTTTTGCTACTTAAGCTTTTGATATGAGTTTTTAAAGATTTTAAATGTTCTTTTAAAGCAGCCTGTTTAATATTTTCATCTGTTGCGTTTGCATATTCATCCCAAGCTTTTAATGAAACTTTGCTGTCGATAACAACATGACGATTATCACCTAAATTAATAATGATATCTGGGGATTTTTTTTCATCTTCATCACCAGAAAATTGTTTCTGTTCTGTAAAATGAGTGCCTTCTTGAAAACCAATACGAATTAGTAATTCTTTTAATACTTTTTCACCCCAAGTTCCTTGTTTTTTTGACGAACCTCTAATTAATGTGATTTGTAATTCTTGTGCAATTTCAGAAAATTTATTCTTCTCATTTTTAATATCATCTAGAATTGTTTTAAATGAACCATCTCTTTCGCTAAGATCTTTTTTTAGTTCATTAAGATTTGTTCTAATTGTTAATACATCGTCATTTTTCTTTTGAGTTAAATAAATAACTGCAGCTCCAATGATAAAGCCTAATAGAAAGGTTGAAAAACCTATTAAAAACACTGAACTCTCCATAACAAAAAACCTTTAGTCTAGTTGACTTAAGTTTATCTGTTTATGTTGGAAATAGTTAAATCGAAGGACTCTAACTAAGTTTCACATAACAAGGTTAACTTAATGAACACAGTATATATTAACAAAAAATAAAAATCAACTACTTTTTTTTTATTAGATCTATGCGCATGTAGATAATAATCTTAATTTTATTATCTACAATTGCATAATGGATTAATAATAAACTGGATAAGATTTTTCCTTTCTCCATTCTTGGGTGCTGCCTAATCTGCCTTTATTGACAGGTTCATAAGCATTCACCCATCCTCCATAAATAGACCAATCTTTTTTTGGCTCTACAAAGTTAAATTTAACTTCCTTTTTTTTTAACTTTGCACGTGCTTTTTCAAGTTCAGCCTTACGTTCAGCTTCACGCTTCTTTTGGTAAGCATCTAACTCATCATAAGAAGTCTTATTCTTTTTTACTTCTTCCTTTGATTCAGAAACTTCAATGACTATTTTTTTAGCTTTTTTTCCAGTCATTGACTCATACAAAGTCGGATTATTAACCTCCATATAAGGTCCCCACTCTTCAATAAATTGATTATGAGTATCTTTTATGAGCTGATTTTGAGTTGGCTTTGTTTTGACACGACCACCACTTTTGTAGCGTGGATTATCTAAAAAAACCCTTTTATTTCGCCCATAATTACTGATTTTAGAGTCAGAAATTTTTCTCATTTTCTTCCTCCTTTTCTTCTTTTTTTCTGTGCTTTTAAAAGAAGATCTTCAAACAATTGAACCCTACCAATTAATCTTCCCTCAATAGTATTTAGCTTCAGCAAAGAACTTCCTGCATTGGAATCTCTTGTGAATGCCACACCAATTAAGGATTGATTTTTTAGAACTTTATTCTGATCGCCTTCTTTAAAATCAGAATGAGTTATTTTATCAGAGGCCTTAGGTTTGTAAGAGTCTGCATCAAATTCTAGAATTTCATTTCCATAAATTCCTGTTTCGATGACCCCAACCCTTCTTAATCTCCATAATAACTCTACAAGTTTTATGAAGATTTCTTCCTCATACGCACCAAACGGTTGGTACACTTTAAACATGCTATCTTTGAAAGTATTAAATTCTTCAATACTTTCTCCAATAATCACATGTTTTTCTGCAGTTAAGCCATGAGTTAAAGCGTTGCCACTAACCTTCTCTTTTCCAGATACAGTTTTAGGGCCAGTGCTCTTCTTGGCATTTTCTCTATTAGCTCTAACCTTACTGTTAGAAACTATCTTAAGTTTGCGAGTAGTTCGCATAGTCTTTACTCCTTATATAAAATTACTTTTAGTCAACGCGCAGCAAAATGCTGAGTGCTAACACACATTATTTTTATGAAATGCCCACCAAGTGGCTTTATTTAAGGGCGCGTAATTTTAAAGACTTACGAAACTTAGAGCTTAAAGCTCGCAGGAATTAATCCTGAATTATTAATATATCTTAAGAATATTACTATGTCAACCCCAGGTAGTAATATCTAATTACTCAAACTTACTCTTAATTATTTTAAATTTTTGTAAATATTTCTTTAGCGGGTGTAGGAAATTGAACCCACGACCTAATAGTTGGGAACTCCGCTTAATTTATTTTGATCCGTAAAACCTCCGCAAAAGTCTAAGTGCGACTTCAGTTAAGCTCTAAGTATAGCTTATATTTTCAAAAAATAAATGAATTGGAAGTCCTAAAAAAGTCTGCTTATTTTATAACTAATTAAATTATTAATAAATTAGATTTCATCAATTGGTGGAAGAGAATTAATTATTTTTACACTTTCAACACTTACAGTGATTACACGTTTAATTAAGTCTAAAATATAATCTTTTTGATTATTTTCATTACCCCAATCATTGGGATCATTTTTAATTTTGGAATTGCTATCTATATACATTTGATATTGATCCATAATCCCCTCAATTGCTGATTTACCATTAACAATATATTCGTAAGCCTCTAAGGGTATATTTTCAATTATACTCTCTCCATTAAGAAATATTGTTGTTTTGTCCGTTTTTCCATTAACTCTATTGAAACTCATCTTTATTATAGGTTTGCTACTTCGTGTGTCTATTTTTAATTTATAAGGTTCAACTTTTTCATAATTCATATGTAAATTACCTAAACTTTTACCTGCCTCACTAAATTTTTTAAAATCTTTAACGAAAGGTATTCTTGGAGTTTCTTTTAATAAGTTATTTTCATATTCCAATAAATATTCTTTAGAATGAAGAATTCCATAAATATAATAAAAAACATTTTCTTTTGAAATTTTAAATTTATATTTATTATTAAATTTAATAATTAATTCATCGTTAATATTTTCTCTTCTCACATAATTGTTAATTTGTTCACCCTTATTTTCCGATGGAAATAAGGATAAATCCTCTAAATTATTTTTATTGTCATAGACAAAGAATGGTAAATAACGGGTGGCACTACTAATTAAATGGTAATCACATAGATCCTTAACCATAACTGCGCTGAAAGTTTTATTAGCACTTATTCCAAAACAAATACCAAAATTTGTTAAACTGCTATTTGGGATAATTTTAGGAAGCTGATAGTCCTCTTCATTTAATTGATTGGAATAATATACCCATTGTTTACAATAAGGTCTGTAAGTTGAACTAATGATATTTTCTCTATCATATTTTAAAAAAACACCTCTATTAAATAGTTTTTTTAATCCTCGTGACCAACTAATTTTAGATTTATCTAGTGTTATAAAATCTTCGATTAATTTTTTTTTATCTAAAATTTTTTTGGATTTGTTATTCTTAATATGAATACTATTAAACTCTTTTAATTGATAATTATAAAAATCTATAAATTTTTTAATATTTTGTTCTAGTTGATTTTTTGAAAAATTATATGCCCAACTATCTCTAGCCGTTGAGAGACAAAGAGAGCTAAGATTAAAAAATCTTAAACTCTTTGGTTCATTATTTTCAATTAATGGTATTGTATTTTCGTAATTTGTTTTTCTTTTTTTAATCCAGTCATAATTCGAATTAGGTTTTATTTTTTTCCACTTAATATTTTCTACTGAACCAAATTTAGAAATTATTTTTAATTTTTTCTTTTCACTCAAATAATCTCCAATATCGTGATATAGAATTTCTCCTTTTTCCTTGCTCAAATTATTCTTAACTAGAATTGATATTACAATTGGGGTTTTAGTTCCTTCACCAAAGACATTTCCTTTTTCTTTTTTCCTAAACTCCCCAGCACTATTGGCATTACCTCGTAAATTAAAAATATATAATTTATTAAATTCATGCGCTAATGATGCTCTAAATCCATCAGCTGATGAAGAATCTACAAATGATCCATTTGTAACAAAACTAATTATACCATTATCTTTTATCCTATTAGAGGCCCACCTGAAGGCTCTAATATAACTGTCATACATAGAGCCAGAATTTTTAGCCTTAGATAATTTTACATAAGTTTCACTAATTTGATTATCTAAATATGGATAATTTAAATTTTTATTATCGTCATTTTCACTCTCTTGTCTGGCTGAATATGGAGGATTTCCAATTATAACTTTAATAGGTGCTGTTTTTTGTCTTTGAACTCTTTTATTGTTTTCAGGAAATATTTTTTCTTCAAGGTCTCCCTTTTGTTCATACATTTGAAACGTATCAGAAAGAACAATTCCCTCAAAATTTAAATATTCTTTTTTTTTATTTATACTATGAAAAACTTCCTCAATATTAATAGCGGCTATATAATAAGCTAACAAAACAATTTCATTAGCATGTATTTCATTTAAATATTTTTTTTCTAAATTTTTTTCGTTTATTATATTACTTTGAAGCAATCTTGTGATAAAAGTTCCTGTTCCCGTAAATGGATCGAGAACTTCAATATCTTTATCATTGAAGCTTTTTTTAAATTCTTTATTTAATACATACTCAGAACTTTTAATAATAAAATCAACAATCTCTATCGGTGTATAAACTATACCCATACGATTTTGTAATTTTGGAAATGCTATTTTAAAAAATTTTTCATAAAGTTCTTTTATAACTCCTTGCTTACCAGCCTGATCATCTACTTGATCAACTTTTTCTCTTACGTCTTTATAAAATTTATTTAAAATATCTTGTTCTTTAGTTAGTTCATACTCGTCTAAAGTATCGACCATTTTTTGAATAGATTTTGATACTGGGTTTTTTTTAGCAAATTCATAATCTTTAAACAAAGCTTCAAAAACCGGTTTTGTAATTAAATGTTGAGATAGCATTTCTATTGCCTCGTCTTCTTGTACTTCAGGATTAATATTTTTTTTAAGACCTTTAATAAATTTTTCAAATGAATCTTTTACTTCCTGATTTCTTCCTTTAAGAATTTTATTTATTTTTTTAATATGATTTTCTGCGATTATAGCTATCTCTCTTGCCCATTCGTCCCAATATTCTTTATCTCCGCATTTTTTAGCTATCTTAGCAAAAATGGCATTCTGCCATTCATTTGCTCCGGGTAAATCAAGATTAATTTGTTTATTTTCACCAACAGTATTTTCTCCTGTAACAGCCGTTTCATTACTTGCTTCATTTCCAGCGCCAATTTGGCCATACTCTATTTGTGGTGATTTTTTACTGAATCTTAATTGATTAACATGTCTATCAAACCTATCATCATGAGACCTTAAAGCCTGACAAACATCCCAAACTACTTTATATTTTTTATTATCATTTAGAGCTTTTTCAGGATCGGCTCCAGCTGGAATAGATATAGGTATGATTATATAACCATATTTTTTGTCATAATTTTTTGGTTTGCGCATTACTCTACCGACTGATTGAACTACATCTATAAAAGAATTTTTTGGATTTAAAAAAATAACAGCATCAAGAGTAGGCACATCAACTCCCTCGGATAAACATTTAGCATTGGAAATTATCCTACAAATATTTCCTTTTGATCTTGTGTCTTCTTGTAACCACTTTAGTTTACCTTTTCTAGACAATGAACTCATAGTTCCGTCCATATGTTCAACTTCGCATTCTAATAAATCTCCTTTTATTTCTGTATTTTTAACAAAAGATTTAATAGTTTTTGGAAAGATCTCTTGAAATCTTTGGCTGTCTTTTATTCTTTGACAAAAAGCAACCGCCCTACGCATTGGAGGACCTTCAAAATAATCTGCTTGAACTATTTTATTTTCTTTATTTTCATCAATACTTGGATCTAGAATTTTTACAGAATTATCTCTTATAATTTTTTTTGCTAATGCGTTCCAACATCCTATTATTTTAATTTGATCATCATCAATTTGTAATTCTTCGTTCTCTTTTAAAAACTTTTTAGCAAATTCTTCTTCTACCCCTAAAACCATTACTTTATAATCACAAAGTAAATCAGATCGAACTGCTTCACCAAAACCTAATCTGTGAAATTCTTCACCATAAGCATCCGTATCCATTGAATAAACTATGGCACCTTCTTGGCTTGCTCTTTTTTGATCAGCTTCTCTATAAACTCTTGGAGTCGCTGTCATATAAAGTCTCTTTTTTGCTTTAATATTTGTATTGCTATGAACCAATGTAAACATGCTGTCTCCTACATCTATTTTGGTTACACCAGCTGTCCTATGTGCTTCATCACAAATTATTAGATCAATCTCTGCTAATCCATGAAGTTGGGCATCTATAACTCTCTGTATGGATTGATATGTAGAAAAAATTACATTTAGTTCTCCTTTTTTAAATACTTTCTCAGCAATTTCATAAATAAGTTTTGAATTTGTTGTTGGTGGTATTGGTAGATCATAAGTTCTTATATCATCATCCTCGGCAGATATTGATTCATCGGAACAAACTAATAATGCGTTTAATTTAATTTTTGATTGTAAAACCCATTCATTAAAAGTTTGACTTACTAAATTAATAGAAGGTGTTAAAAATAAAATAATACCACCAATTTCTTCAGCAATCTTTAAGCTAGTAAAAGTTTTACCGGTTCCGCATGCCATAATTAGTTTGCCTCGATCAGTTCTATTAAAACCATCTAATACTTTTTTAACTGCTAATTCTTGGTGTGGTCTAACTTTATTGGGTGTTTTTTTTTTAGCTAATAGTAGTTTTTCATCAAATTGCTCCCAATCAATTGAGCCATCTTCCATATCTTCCAGGGAGATTCTATTAATTGGAATTTTTTGATCTTTTAATGCGTCTTCAGCGTGTGAAGTCCAATTATTTGAAGTAACGAAAATTAATCTGCTAGTATAAATCTTTTTTCCTGAAGCGGTAAAAAAACTATCTATATTATCTTTTTCAACTCTTGTTTTTTCATCAAAAAATTTTGATTGTATAGCGCAATAACCATTAGTAAATTTTTCTTTAGCAACGATGTCTATTCCCGTGTCTACTTTACCTTCATTTTCCGGAAAGTGTTTCCATAGCCATACTTTTGAAAATCTATCTTTATATCTATTGTCATTTTCTAAAAAAAATTTGGTTAATTTTTCAAATTTTGCCCCCTGCTCAACTGTATTTGTTGAATCTTTTTTAAATTTATCAAGAATTCTTCTTAATGCTGTCATTTATAATTTTTATATCAGAAAAATTTTTATAAAGACCTAATTTTAATAACTTAAAATCTTATAAAAGTTATTGAGTAATTTAATTTGCTCGTAGGTTGTGGGGTAAAGGTCTAATAAAGTTGGGTTAAATAAAATGATAGAAGCACATTGAGCTCTTGAAATGGCTACGTTTAACCTATTACGATCAAATAAAAATTCCTTATTTCTAGGTATGGAGTCGGCATCAGAAGTAACCATAGATATAATGTTAATAGCAGCTTCCTGTCCTTGAAACTTGTCTATTGTTCCTACCCTCGCACCTTTATCTAATATTGAAAGCAGGTAATTAACTTGTGCATTATATGGACTAATAACTAAAATATCTTCAATAGTTAATTTTCTAGTTTGATTATCATTATCAATAAAGTCTCTACCTACAATTTGTTTAAACAAATCAAGAATAACTGCGCCCTCTTCCACGCTCTTCTGTCCATTGTCTTTATGATTCATAGATAAATAAGTAATACCATCCTCTTTAACCAAACCTTTTTTATTGAAATCTACTTTTCTTTTTTCAGTACTCTCGTCAAAAATTAAGCGTGACTCGTAAAAATTGTCAGAAATAAATTCATTTATTTTAGGATTAAGTCTAAAAGTTTTATTTAAAAATATTCCTTTATTTTCAGGAATAGTGTCTTGTTCTTCTAATAGATAATCCAAAATAGAAATTCCTGATATTCCAGGATGAGTTCCTTTAATGGGTTGACCTAATTGATTTTGATCTCCTATCAAGACAATATTTTTAGCTGTCGAACCGATAATAATTAAATCTGCCAAACTAAGCTGACCAGCTTCATCAATAAAAATATAATCTAATTTCTCTTCATAATATGCGGAAGAGAAGTGATACTTAGTACCTGCAAATAACAACGTTCCATCTCCTAACGCATTTATAAAATCCAACTCTTTAGAGGTTGTTTTTACATACTCACTTAAATAAACAGTGTCTTCGTCTGTTAATCTACCTGCCTTTAATCCTCTAAATCTAATTTTTTTCTCATCAGCCCATTTTTCAACACGTGCAATAACATTATGAATTACTTTGTGAGAATTGGCAGTAATTCCTACTTTTTTACCATTTTTAATTAATTCAATAATAGCATTGCCTGCCTGATAAGTTTTTCCTGTTCCTGGTGGGCCTTGTATATAGAGATAACTATTTTTTAAATTTAATAACACTTTAGGAATTTCTTCTAAAAAATTATCTGTCTTAATTAATTTTCCCCCCTTTTTTACTCCTTTAACATCAGGAATTTCTCTTTTTAAAATCGAAAAAATTGCATTAAATTTATTTTCTTTCTTAATGTAACTTCTAATAAATCTATAATTGCTAGATTCTAATTTAGTAATATCTCTTGGCTGACCAGGTCCTACGGAAATATTATCGTCTAAGACTCCTGACTTAATCCCTTTTTTTAATTTAATTATTCTTTTTACCTGATCTAACTCAGTGATAATCGCTGAATTTCTTATATTTGGATCGCCAGAATGATTTAGAACTGAAACAGTTGCACCTTTTTTTAATTTATAATCCTGCTCATCAAAAGTGTAAGTATAAACGTAAGACTGTTTTTCTTGTACTGGCTTTCCAATTCTTCTTAAATCACCTATTGCCTCTAAATCCTCCACTAACTCGTCATTCGTATAATATTTTCTTTCAAAATATTCACGCCATTCAGGCTTTGCTTCTCTTCTAAAAAATCCCAATAAATCCGTTATTATCTGCTTAATCTGCTTATCCTCTGCCTTAAAATTTGTAAGTTGTTTTAAATTCTCATCCATCTCAACTTCAAAATCTCTATCCTCCAATTCATCAATGGGAGAAACAAACCATTTAGCAGTGGTGGGTCTTATTTTTAATAACCAATTTCTAAGTTCATAAGTTGAGTGACAATCTTGCTTATTATAACTTTCTATCTCATCTAAAAATCTCTGTTCTTTTGTTTCCATATACTCAACATAATAATCACCTGAAACATTGGCTTTTTTAACCTCACCCGTTCTCTTAAAACCATAAAACTTTTCTATTTCTTTAATTGAATAACTGTTTTCAGAAACTAGTATTGCTTGTTTAATAACTTGAAACAAATCCACAAATTTTTGTAAATTAAGGTAATGGGTCAGTTCTTTTGTTTTTACATGATATTTAGAAGTTAAGCGATTTAAAGCTGTTCTTTCATATTTAGCGTAGTGATATATTTTGGCTTTGGGATATTTTTTAAAATGACTGTCTGTAAACTCAAAGAATTTAATTAAATTTTCTTTTTCTTGTTCTTCATTATGAGCCCAGAATGCTTTAAATTGAGGCTTACTGTTTTCTACATAATAAATACCAAATAAATATTCCAAACCATCATTGGGATAAACATAATAAGGTACGGATTCTAGATCAAAAAATAAATCACAATCAGATGGTTCGGGTAACAAATTGAAACCTCTTTGTTCAGTCAAATTTTCTTCTATAATTTTGTGAACTGGTATTCCTGTTGTTTGATATTCTTTTTGTATCTTTGCCTGAGTAGTTAATTTTTTTACTATTCTTGGTTTAATATCTTCTATTTTTTCAGTTTCTTTTACTTTTGAAAGGTCCGTTAAAGTCTTAATTCCAGCTGCTTTAAATTTTTTAATATAATTTTTATTAATACCTCCGACTTGATTAAGGTTATCTTCTTTCCTCCAAATATCTTTACAACTCTCCTCCCAGTCACAAAGTTTACAAAAGCTGCATTTTTCAGATTTAACTGTTTCTACTTCTTTAGTTAAAAAATTTTCATATTTATTTTTATTATATTTAAAAAATTCGTTTACATATTTAATTGAAACCGTTTCCACTTCTAAAGTTCTAAGGACTATGTGAAAATTATTAGGCAAAACTCCTTGGACTTGTTCTAGCAAGTAGGAATACATTGCTACTTGAATAACGTGATCTACTTTGATCTTTAAGCTATTTTTAGTATCAATAACTTCATAACTATAATCACCTAACTTAGATTTGAGATCTTTAACTTTAATTAGAAAATCAAACTCACCAAGCCATTCTTCATGCACTAAATAGCCCCCGCGAATAACATCAAAACCTTCTTTCATAGATTCTAATGTTTTTTTAAACTTTTCTTGCTGGGTAAGTTTTAAAGGCTTTATGTTAATAATTTTTGCGTACTTATCTTTTAAAATTTTAAAATAATCTTCTTCATGAATGTTTCCTCTTTCTAATAATTTTAAATCACTAAAACCTTTTTCTTTTCTTACTAATTTTAAAGCTTTTTCATTTAGTTCGTTGAAGATTGTGTACCTACAATTTAAAAAACTCTTAAGCATTGAGGGTGAATATAAATTTTTAGGCATACTATTTTTTTAAGTTAATGAATTGCTTAATCAATTTATCAATTTCTGAATTCTCACTGTAGTCGCCATCTAATAAATAATGAACTCTTCCTTCAGAGTATAACTTCTTTCCTATATCAAAAGACTTTTCATTGCCTTTCTCATATACACAGATTGATTTTCCTAAGTTTTTGTTATTAACACTAAAGCAGGGAACGTCTGTTTCGCCATCACCAAAAAATATAAAATTTTCAAAAGGAATATGAACTTTATCATTAGCGTATTTTTTTGCGTTAACGCCAATCTGATCAAAAACATCAAATGTACCCTTATTTATTCTGTATAAAAATTGGACTTTATTAGAATAGTTAATAGATAGTTTTGGCCACACTCCCATTCCGTCTTTGTAAATGTATGATGATGCATAAACTAAATTGATGTCTTTAATAAAAGAACATCCATGAATCATATCTGAAAGTCCTGAGGAGATTATATAATGTTGAACTTCAATATTATGAGATTTTCCAAATTCTTTTATTCTAGCAAACCATTCGTTAACGCCATTAAATAACTTAAGTTCTTTTCCATATTTCTTAAATGTTTCTGCATTTACTTTAAGTCCTGCAGATCTCATCTGCTGTTCTAATAACATTAAATAAGCAAGTGTTGGATCACATTCATTTTGTTTTGCGTAATTAATAACTTTAATCCAAAATTCTTTCGGTTCTATTTTACAATCATGCAACAATTTTTGATCTTGCATGTAACCTGAACATAAAGTTCCATCAAAATCATAACAAAGTGCAATTTTTTTCATCAATCTACTTCTCGTATTATTCTACCAGTCTCTACCATTCTGTAAAATTGTTTTGCCATCTTATCAACCATTGAAGTTTTATCAAATCTTGCTGAACCTATAAAAGGAGCTCTATAAAAATATTGATACGTAACGTTTGTAAGAACAATAGTTAGGGCTACTGACAAATAGGTTAAAATTACAATAAGAATCATTTTAAATATTTTTCCCTCTTTAACTAATTGTTTATCTTTAGAATGAATTTTTTTGTTTATGGTTTGAACAGTCTTATTAAAATTTTGAGTAGCAATTATAAAAATAATTGTAATAACTATCATTATTCTTGTTACAAATATTTCAGTAATCACAGATATTTTGATTTGTATCTTGCTAACTGGGGATTAATTTCTGACTCTCCGAGGATGATTATTCGTTCATTCACTTTATAATAAACTCTCCAATAAACTGTAGTCTCTTCAGCATCATGCACTTCTTCAATGCGAATTTCTGTTATCTTGTCTCTATCTTTCCTACCTTCTAATTTAATTTTTACAGGATTGAATGGCTTATTGATTGCGTGATAAATTAATTTCAAACACTCAAAATTTAATTCTTGCTTCTTCATAATTAATGTTTTGTGTGTCTAAAATGTTGCTGCTCCCAATTACGCCAAAATTTTGCAACTATTAACCTCATCAACCCAATGAAAGTATTCCAATCTTCTTTTTTAGAATGAGGGTTGAGCCATGGAAGTTGATCTTTTTTAATATCAAATTCTTCCATCATAAAATAATCTAGAAATTTAATGAATTCTTTGTATTTTTTTGGACTTAAATCGTCACATAAGCTGCGTAATATTTGAGGTGCCTCAAGCGCAACTTTTTTTTTAATATTAGATTTGCTCACTAAGAGGAAATATAAGAATTAAAAAAAACATTACCTCTTTGAAAATTAGTACTAATTTTTAGACTTAATTTTTAGATAATCTTGTGTCCTTATGGTCAAGTTTTGTTAAATTAATGACTAAAATGACCGCTAAAAAATATCAAAAACCTTTACCACCCCTAAAAAAAGTAAACATGAATTTAAAAAGAACTTCATATCTTTTTAATGAATTCTTTGTGACCTCAGTAAAATACAAAACTCTTTCCTATCTTCGTAGAGATGGAAAAGGTTGGTTATTAATGAATAAATTGATGGAATATTATTATGCGCAAAAAGAACTCCATGTAGAAGATCTTATAACAATGATACCTAGCAAAGTCTGTTCACGCGCAACACTACTAGCTTTGTTAACTGACTGCGCAATAAGAAAAGTTTTAACTAAGACTGCAAGTACACATGATAAAAGGATTAAAATTGTAAAACCCACACCGGAGTTCGTTAATGAATTCGAAAAATGGTCAGAAGAATTTTACAGTGATGATAATTGGGAGATGAAAACAGATTATAAGAAAGTTTAAAAGATTATTTAACAAAGCTATTCGAACTTAGTAATAATTAAATATAAAATTTATACTTAATTATTTATTAGCTAATCACTAGGGATTGATTAGAACGTTCCACAGCCACAATTTGTGTTAAGTTTAAATTTTATGAAGTTTTCGAATCTTAATAGCTCTCTGTTAGTGAAGTTGTTTTTTAAAGTAATAGTTTTTGTAGCATTATTTTTTAACGTCAATGCTGCTGAAATAGATTTAACAAAGGTAGTACTATTAGATCCTATGATAACACACGGAAAATTAAATAACGGTGTCACTTACTACGTTAAACAAAATCAATTACCAAAAAACAAAGCTTACTTAGAACTTGTTATAAAAACAGGCTCTCTACATGAAAATGATGATCAACTAGGTCTTGCCCATTTACTGGAACATATGGCATTCAATGGTTCTAAAAATTTTCCTAAAAATAAAATAGATGAATACTTAAGATCTTTAGGTCTTTCTCTAGGCGCTGATTTTAATGCGACTACTTCATACGAAAGAACTATTTATAAATTCCAAATTCCAACCAATGACGAAAAATATTTAGATACTGGTATTCATATTCTTTCAGAGATAAGTAGTGAACTTACTCTAGAAGATGAGGCATTTGAAAGAGAGAGAAAAATTGTAGAAGAAGAGTGGCGTCGAGGTCTTGGTAAATTTAATAGAATAGATGAACTGCAAAAGCCTTATCTTTTTAAAAATTCAAAATATTTAAAAAGAGATCCGATTGGTACAATGGATGTTGTTAGAAACTTTAAATATGGGACTGCAAAAAAATATTACGAACAGTGGTACCGACCAGAATTAATGGGGGTATTCGTTGTAGGGGATATTGATCAAAAAAAAGCTGAACAGATTATTAAAAAATACTTCTCATCTATAAAAGCTAAAACTCCTGCAATTGAAAAACCTTTAGGTTCTGTGCCTAAATATAATGAGACAATATTTGCAAATATTACAGATCCTGAAATAAGCGGACTCTACATTCAGATCTTAAATCGAGAGCCAAAACTCTTCATGGAAACAGGTATTAATTACAAAGATTATTTAATTAGATATTTAACGGAGTCTATTTTTCAAAGAAGATTGAGTAGAATTTTGATTGAACAGGATAGTCCTCTTATTTCATCTACTGTTGATGTATCTGAATTATCTGAGCAAGAAGAAATATATTCTGTAGTTGCGATGTTCAAAGAAGGACTGGTAGATGAAGGATTAAAATTTTTATTAACTGAAATTGAAAGAGTTAAGCAAAATGGGTTTGTAGAAGATGAACTTGAACTTGTTAAAAAAGATAAATTACTTTCCTTAGAAATATCTCTGACGCAAAAGAATACTAAGCAATCTGCCGATCTTTTAGATGAATATAGAAGACACTTTATAGATAAAGAGATGGCGAGCGGTATTGACTATGAATTTGAACTTGCAAAACAAGTAATGAAAACAATTACCCTTAAAGAAATTAACGACAACTTTTATAAATACTATCAGCCTGATGATAGGGTAATTTTATTTAAAACACCTGAAAAATATAAAGACCTTTTAACTAAAGAAAAATTTGTAAATATAGAAAAAGAATTATCCAAACAAAAACTTGCTCAAACTGGTTATACAATATCAAAGAAAAAACTTATTAATAAAGAATTAAAAGGTTCGAAGATTGTTAAAGAGTTTAAACATAAAGGTACAGATGTTGTTGAGCTAGATCTTGAAAACGGAGTGAAAGTTTTATTAAAGCCAACTAAAAATAAAGAAAAAGAATTTAATTTTACAGCAAAAAGTCCTGGTGGTTTTTCTTATGTTTCCATTCCAGCTTTATACTCAATACAAAATACTGAAAAAATTATTGCCGAAAGTGGTCTTGGTCAATTTACTAGAACTGAACTGAATGATTTAGTTAATCCAGGCTTTGTATCGATTGCTCCTTATTTTACATATTCTTATGAAGGATTATCTGGAAAAACAATTACTACTTATCAAAAAGAATTATTCGAGCTTATTTATTTGCATTTTGAAAATATAAATTACAACAACACTGCAATCGACAAATTAAAAACAGAACTTAAAGAATATTTAAAATTAACTAATGCTGATGCTAAGGCAAGATTTTCAAGAAAATTTTCTGAAAATTATTACAAAAACAATCCAAGAGCTTTAAGTTTAACTGAGGAACAAATAGATAAAATAAATATTGAAGATATTAAAAAATTTTATGCAGAAAGATTTAAAGACGGTAGTGATTTTACATTTACATTTGTTGGCGACTTCAAAGTAGATGAACTTAAACCTCTGATTGCAAAATATTTAGGTAGCTTGCCTAATTTAGGTAGAAAAGAAACTTACTTTGACGATGGTGTCAGAGTTGAAAAAGAACTTGTGAAATATGAAGTATTTGAAAACTTGGAAGCGCAAAGCAAAAGTATTAGGGCCTATAATAAAAATTTTGATTATAATGTAAAAAATCGTTTCATTATCTTTTGTGCGGATGAAATCCTGAAGAGAATGCTGAATGAAGAAATTAGAGAAAAACAAAATCTAGTTTATTCCATATCCGTTCAAAGCTATGGAATTTCTAAATTTCCAGAGCAAAAATACTCCATAATCATTATGTTTGATTCAGATCCTAATAATAAAGATAAAATATTTATAGAAAGCGAAAAAGTTATAGAAAAATTAAAAGTTGGTGACTTTCCAAATCACTATTTAGATGAATCCATTAAAGCGCATTTAAGAAAATACGAATTAGATAAACAATCTAATCGTTGGTGGACGAGTGCTATTAGCGATTACTACCATGAGAAAGAACCGCTTGAGACTACTGAAACATTAGACAAAGTAATTAAATCCATCACTAAAGAAGATATTAAAAAACTAGCCATCAACACCTTCGATAACAAATATATTGAAGCAAGTTTGATGCCAAAAAAATATTGATATCAATTTATCCTTTGTTTCTATGAACTTCATAAACTTGTAATATCATGTTGGAGCAATACAAAAATGATACAAAAATACAGAAATGGTTAAGATCCAATCCATGGTTTTTAACAGATAGATTTTTACTTCTTCACGTGTTTGACATTAGGGAAGAATTACTCGCAAACAACTACGTAGAGGACAGTAAAGAATATTTAAAAGAGATTGAGATAAGAATTCACAAAATGTTTCCAGAAAGAATAAAAAAATACTATTCTCATAATAATTAAATAAAAATATAATTTATTTTAAGACATCAGTCCTGCAACTAAACTCATTGTGAGTGCTAGTAAGGTTGCATTGAAAGCAAAGGAGATCATGCTGTGTACGGTGACAAGGGACCTAATTTTTGAACTTTGAATAACCACATCTGCTGTCTGACAAGTCATTCCAATCACCACTGAAAAGTGAAAAAAATCTGCATAACTTGGATTTTTAGAACCTGAAAAAAGTAGAGGGTTAAGTTTCTTATTTTTATTTTGTTCTAGGTAATAAATATGGGCGTAATGCAAACAATAGGCGGTATGCAACACCAACCATGAAGTAAAGAATGTAACTCCCGTCA
>Ga0209189_1001196_pt1 | contig 19833 bp, 17 predicted proteins | sample C_130820_EF_Meta_FD_187308 | JGI IMG/M metagenome (GOLD analysis project Ga0209189, IMG submission 187308) | Freshwater microbial communities from Lake Croche, Canada to study carbon cycling - C_130820_EF_MetaG (SPAdes) (version 3) | ecosystem: Environmental > Aquatic > Freshwater > Lake... | reverse complement strand
AAATCTTAAACGCTCTTCGGGCAATCTTGACAAACTCTCTAAAGCTATCGAAGCTTTAAACACCTCAGAGGGTTCTGACAACAAAGACAATTATTGGAAACCTGAAGTAGACAAAGCTGGTAACGGCATGGCTGTTCTCCGTTTTCTTCCAGCTCCGGCTGTAGATGGTGATGACGCACTTCCGTGGGTCAAACTATTCTCACACGGCTTTCAAGGTCCTGGTGGTTGGCTTATCGACAACTGCTTGACAACCAAAAATCAACAATGTCCTGTGTGTGAACACAATTCTTCATTGTGGAATTCTGGTATCGAAGCCAACAAAGAAATTGTACGCAAACAAAAGCGTAAACTAAACTACATTGCAAATGTGTATATCGTTTCGGATCCAAAACATCCTGAGAACGAAGGACAAATCAAATTGTTCCGTTTTGGTAAGAAAATCTTTGATAAGATTACTGAAGCAATGAACCCACAGTTTGCCGATGAACAGGCAATCAATCCTTTCGACCTATGGGGTGGTGCTAACTTCAAGTTGAAGATTCGTAAAGTTGAGGGTTACCAAAACTATGACAAGTCTGAATTTGAATCTCCTGCACCATTGTCTACAGATGATGCAAAGCTTGAGAAAATCTGGAAAGCAGAACACTCTTTGAAAGAGATGACCGCTGATAAAGAATTCAAAACTTATGATGAACTATCGACTCGCTTGAATCGTGTTCTTGGTTTGAATGGTGAGACTGTTAAACCTAAGACCACAGTTGAACAAATGAAGGCAACACCTGAGGCATTTAAACCTAAGGCTGCTGAATCTGAATTGTCACTAGCTGGTGATGATGACGATGATATGGCCTACTTCTCAAAGTTGGCTGAAGAAGACTAAACACTTCTCTTTCATGGAACTTGATACCCCGCCTAGTGCGGGGTTTTTTATTATGCAAATGAGCGAGTATTTTTTTTCAGTATAAGTTTTAGAGTATCATTACCTGTCCGAACAGGAGCTGAAAAAATGGTACCAGAATTACCGCCACCAGAAGTTGCAACACTTTTACTTGCATCTATTACAGTAGGTTCAATTTTTGTACTATCACCAGCTAACATTAAACCATCAAACTCTTTTTGAATTTTTTGAAACATTTGACCGAGTGTGTTATCGGTTGGTATCAATGAAGAATTTGGATCAGAATACTTCTTTTTAATTATGTCTTGCTGTTCTTCTCTTTGCCTTATAAATTCTTTTAGTTTGTCTTCAGAAAGCACTTTATTATTTTTCTTTTCTCCAGAAATTTTTAATTTAGTCAATTTTCCCTCTTTATCATTCCCCCACATCTCATCATCCTCAAGACCACCAAAAAGTCTTGCACTTTTTTTAATATTATCAATTTGTACTTCAGGTAAATTAGAATCCACTCTTACACCATCTGCAACTTCTATATAAGGTTTATCAGAAGATACAGCTGTTTCTTTTTTCTCTGATTTTTTTATTGGTTGTTTTTCAACTTTTACCGCTGTTTTTGTTTTTGCTTCAGATTTTTTACCTGAAGATTTAACAACGGCATCAGCCGCAGCAGATTCTCTACCAACTTTTTCCGATGTTGATGGAGATTTAATAGATGGTGCCGGTGGCAAAAGAGGTTCTACTGTATCATCAACATCTTCTTTTCCAACTATAATATCTTTACCAGCTCCAGGTACATCAATAATTTGTGGTTCTGCTGGCGCTGGAGCAACATACTTTGCACTTTCAGGATCTTCTTTTTGAACAACTAAATTTTTTCGAGTATCACCAGATTGAACAACCAATTTGCCAGCATCATTTTTAACACGACCTTGAAACTCAGCAAATGATTCATTTTTCGTTGATTCATACCAATCTTCAGCTTCTTTTAAATCTTTAACACCAATTTTTTCTTCTTTTTGTTCTTTAGATAGAGTATCATCATCCAATATTCTTTTGATACCCGACCTACTGAATAATTTATTTCTTTTCTTTGCATTTAAAGAAGAAGATTCAAACATAGAATCACTTGGAATTTCACCCCTTTTAAACATTGCTGTTTGATTATTTAAAACACTTTGGTGATAAGGATCGGTTTGCGCTCTATCTTCTCTTTCATTGGCCGCTGGACCAACTGTGCCATCGGACGCAGCATCAAGAGCCAATGCTATTAAAGCTAATTTTTTACCTCCCATTCTCTTTGCAAGTGAGGCTCCCGCTTCCAAAAGTGCTCCTGCACCTCCTGAAAGCTTCTGTAAACTTTTAAGAAATTTCAATAAGGGTTTAATTTTTTCAAATATCTTAGTCAACATTTTCTTGACTATTTCAATTATTCTTTCGAGAAAACTTTTACCTTTTTTTTCACTTGTTGCAGTTCCGCCACCTAAATTTTTAAGTGCATCAAGTAATTCTTTATGCCTTCTTTCTCTTTCATCTTCCTGTTCTTCTTCAAAATTTTTAGCAATTTCATTCTGTTGTTTTTCTTCTAAAATCTGTCTTTTTAATAAATTAAAAATACGAGCCATGATAGTGGAAAGACCTTCACCTTTTTTTACTGGTCTATTTTCACCATCTGATACTTTTGAAATTAATGGATCATTTTTAACTGGTGTAATACCCAATGCGTCAGAATTTACCGATGACCTTCTTCTTGTACCAGCAAAATAAGCCATATCTTCTTCACTTCGGCCTGCAAGCTTACCATAAGCATATGCACCTAATCTTCCTCCAACCATACGGGAGATATTCATTGGATCAAATTTTTCTTTTAGGCCTGTTAATTTAGCTTTGGTTTTATCTTTTATCGAACTGGAAATGGATTTACCAAAACCTTGACCAGCTAAAGTTCTGTCTACGATTAAATCTTTGAGACTTCGGCCTCTTAATATTTGTGCTCTTTGATATTCCATTTTTATTCTCTTTTGTTATGCTGCATAAGGGGAATATGCATTGTAATCAGGATCCGTTGGCATTGAAGTAATTTCTTTTTTACTTGAACCTATTATATTTGTACTATTATTTACAATAACAATAGGTTGTATTCTATTTGTTTTTTTCTGATCCATATTTAATGAAGAAATTTGTTTTAAAAGTAAACCAGTCATAACATCATTTGGATTTAAACTATTAGAATTACTGGAATCATTTGATGCCAATAATGATGGTACATTTTCAGGTAGTGTCGTATCTGAAGTATTCAAACTAACCTTATCTTTTGACATAGAATCCGGAACAGGAACAGCAGAAGAAGATTTCTTCTCTGGCACAGGTGGTACAACTTTAGGAACGAAATTAGGATTTTTTCTCCAATGTACCGGATCCTGCTTAGGTAATGGTTGATACCATCCGTTTTCTTCAAGAATTTTCCTCATTTCTTTTGTCAATCCATTTTGACTTATATCAACAGCATCACCCATATAGTGGTCACTTATATCAGCAACAGGTAAATTTTCTTTAGTGTACCATTGGCCTGTATTTTTATCATAATGATGTTTTAGTGCATCTTGTTCTTTCTGAGTACGAATATTACTAGTAAATGGAATTTTATATTTGTCGTATAGTTCATTTACTTCTGGTGTCATAACAACTGTTTTTTTGTTCACATCTCTTATAAAAAAATCTCCATTATAATATTGCCTTACTTTGGAAGCTTTTTCGGTTACAGGTTTTTCTTTTTTCTTTGTAGATTTAGAAGATTCGCGTTCTTCAATAATTTCTGTTGAAAGAGCTTTTGGAGGAACAGGTTGAGATTCAGTTACGACCGAAGCGGGTTTAGCCGTAGCTTCAACTTTAGGTTTAGCAACTGTAGCAGCATCAGGTTTTATTTTGAGGTATCGGCCTTTTTCTTTTTCTATATCCGATGGAGGAACCAATTTTTGAGTTTTAGATTGCATATCAAATACAGAAACTAAATTGGGTAATCCACTATCTTTTTTCTTACTCATATCCAGTGCTGGAGCACCTTGTGCTGCTGGTACTGCTGGCACTACTGGTGCTTCTGGCACTGCTGGCACTACTGGTGCTTCTGGCACTGCTGGTACTACTGGTGCTGCTGGTACTACTGGTGCTGATGATTTTTTTGAAGTGCCATCAGGATTCCATCCTTTTGCGTACTTGGAATCCCATGCTTGAGCTTGCATAGCATCTTTTGGACGTGGAGTAACTGATTCCGAAGAATTTTGCGGGAACATTTTTTTTGATTTATTTTCTTTACTTCCAGGAGATGTAAAAAAACCAAGCGCAGCTGCACCTAAACCTAATCCAGCTATTAATTCCTTTGCGCCACTAGAAGCAACTTCTTCGTCTTTTTTTCCTGTATTTGTGGATTTATCTCCAGCACTATGACCCAAAGCTTTCATTATCTCATCATGTCTTCTCTTTTCATTATCCACTTTACTTTCACGAAAATTATTTTTTATCTCTTTAGCTAATTTTTTTTCTTCTATATCACTTTTTAAAATGGAATAAATTTTAGATGCAACATTTCCTGCGTTGTCACCTTTACGCAGTTTAGGTCTTTTAGAAGAACCAACTTTAGTATATAATTCTGTATTGACTTTTGAGTTTATTGTTTGAGAAGTATTCGATTTAGGTCCTAGAAACATATCTTTCATTTTTCTAGGAATAAACTTTTTGGCTATTTTTTTGAATCCATTACTCAATCCACCTGTTTTTGTTTCTTTATTATCTTCAGGATCTTCTTCCTCTTGTTCCTGTTCTTCAGGTGGTTGTTCTGCCTTTTTTACATAACGACCAGTCTCAGGATCACGGGAACGACCTTGTTCAGCAAGAATTTTTTGAATTAATGGAACTAATATGTGTTCTTTATATCCAGGTTGCTTGGATAATTCTAATTGCCTCTTTTTTAACTCATTCTTAGATATTTTTTTACCAAGCTCAATCAACTGGTCTACCTGTTTTTTAGACAAGTTTCCAACACTCAACAATTCATTGATTTTATTTTCATTAAACATTTGCTCAAATTCACCGGACTTAAGCATACTGTCGAAAACTTTTTGTTCCATTTTTATCTCTTAGTTGCGTTTTGTTGTTTTATCTTTTCATTTTCTTCTTGAATATGTTGTGTAAGCAAACTAATATAAACATCCCTTTCCCAAGGTAACATGGTTTCTAATTCAGTCAGGCTATATTTGTGATGCTGCATTAATGCGAAATTAGTTGTATAGTAATTTCTCAAAGTATCATGCCGCATCACTACCCGAAAAAATTTTCAAGGCCCTCCACCTCAATAGTATGATGAAAACCACACTTCTTACAATCCATTTCAATTCGCTTATTCAATACAGGAAGATTATCAAAGAAATCTTCAATTTTGGAAAATTGTTCTTGATTCAAAGACTCAATAAATTCAATCAATTCTTCTTTTGTTGTTTCGTTTGCATAATAAAATTGTTCACCATCAAAAATATGTTCAACACTATTCACAATCATTTCAAAAGCTATATCTGTAGAACTTTTTGAATTTTTCACAGAATCAAGTGCAGAAAACTTTGGATAACTCAATTTAATCATAATCTTATCTGTAAGTTGGATTTCAGAGTTACTTTCTTGTGATTCAGTAATCTTAATGTCTAATAAGTTTATGTTAACTTCCATCAAGTTACCACAAGATTTATCTTCTACCTTGTTCTCACAACGATATTTGTTTTGAACTACTTCACCAACGGATCTTGCTCTCAGTTGGATAAAGTAGTATTCAATATCAATGATAGGCAAATCATCAATATCAATATTTTCTGTCAAGGTACAATTATGGAGAACTTGCTTGATGTTCTTTTCAATTGTTTCTTTCTCATCTGCTTCCATAGCCATCATTAGGTTTCTCTGTTCTTTCACTAAGAAAGGACGAAAGCGTACTAATTTCTTGCTGAGTGGTAAAGTCAATTCAAAAATTGGTGAATCTATTTTTGGTAAAGCCATAGTTTATTTCCTTTTCATTAAGTAATTATATAAATCAATTTTATTTGTCGGTTGTCCAACGTGTGTAAGCAAAAGTTACATTTAATTTGTGATAACCATCACTCGACCAATCCAAATCTAGTTGGTTAACTGAAATTGGAAAAGCATCTATTAGACTGACAGTATAGATAGGATCTCCATATGAATTAAATTCTTTAATTTTTATATCACTGACATATTCTTCTTTGTAAATAAAATCATATGTGTCTATTGGATTAATTAAATTCATCCATTCATCAAATAACTGTTTTTCAGGAAGACCAGCACCAATTTCACCTCTTCGAAAATCCTTTCCAGCAATTTCCGTAACTATAAAAGTCATATCAATATCATTATATGTTGTATGATAAGCGTGTTTTTCTGTTGGATTAGATCCAAATTTTTGTTCTGTAGTTGCAAATGTTCTTCCAGGTATATTTGTCGATTCGCATTTAAAATTTAATGTTTTTTCAAAATTCAAAAGAGGTTTGTAAACATCATTGAATTTTTTTGTTAATAATTCTGGAAGTGTAATTGTAACTTCAAAAAGTTTAGGTTTTGCAACTTCTCCGATACTACTTGTAAACTGACTTATTGTACCCATTTTATTCTTCTTCCTGGTTAAAGTGTGCCATATGGTCTCTGTAATGTTGCATAGAATCTTTCCATACTGTAGATGTTCTAGCACCTTTAAATTGCTGTAGAGGTAGCATTGATGCAACATCCCATTCGTTTGGCTGAACCATCAGTAATTTTGACCTAAGATGGCCAAATAAGTATCTTTTCAACATTGGTCTGAACTCCGCATATCTCTTGGCTGAGTTTAGGATCTCATAGGATATACGCATACGTTTAATATCATCTTCTGCTGTCAACTGAGCAAATCTCATCAATTTGGACAAAAATGCCATTCTGTACTTTATTGGTAGATAGTGCAAGTTCAATCCTAGAAAACCATCATTGTACCTTTCTAATACCAAAACTACTGGAAATTTATCCCAATACGGTAAATCATCTTTTGTTTTTGGATCATAGAAAAAACAATACATCATTCCTATCTTGAACTGATTAGCTTTTCTAAATGTCTCACCTCTAATGGCGGCAGATATTTTATCTGGTCTTTTTATTTCAACAATCTTTTCTTTTAACCAAGCAATAGAATCCTTCGACATGGTTTTAAGGCCTGCCTGTTTCTTTTCTTCTGCTAATGTTGTTAATTTAGATTCCATGTACTATTTAGTTAGAGGCCTAAATGGTCTTCCGTTATCACCATAAACTCCCAACCTCGGTCTAATGCATATTCTGTTGCGGCTTTCCATTTTGCCTGATTTACACCCCATGTCATAACCTCTTGGATATACTGTTTCGTTACCTTTTTCTTCTTTTCAGGTTCTACAGATTGCTTTTTTGGTTTAACTTCGATGATGGTTGTCTTTAGTTTATTATCTTTTGTCTTTGATTTAACTATGAAATCAGGAAAATACCTGTGCTTTTTGCCATCTACAGGCGATATATAAGGGATTATAAGTTCTTCTGAAGCCCACGAAACAATATTTGGGTTTGAGTCCAACCAATACATCACCTTACACTCCCAAGAAGAGCGATAAATAATATTGGTGTAATCACCAACATATTTCTGTGGATGTTTGGGAATAAATTTGCCTGAGTATGCCATAAATAGTATGTATAATCTTTTTAGGAAAAAATAAATGGCAAATGTAAATATTACAAGTGAATCATTGGGAGCTGTAAGAACAGGATCAGGTCCATTGAAAGCTTTAGATAGAAACAATAGTGGTGTTGGTGAAGCCGTTGTTTATCCACAAGATTTGGGAAGTAGTAGACTAAATCATTATGTATTGTTTTCGGTCAAAGATATAACACCTCAAGGCCTTGAAAAAATAAAAAAAACAATCGATGATGCATATGCAGGAGCTACCAGTATAAGTACATTACTGCAAGAAAGGGAAACTGGACTTGATCCAAATTTGGCACAAGAAAAGGGACAATCTGTTTTTGGTACAACACTCAAAGCATTAAGTGAAATAATGGACATACAGAAAAACAGAACAACTATTGAAAAATATATTGGTTTGTATATGCCCGATACTTTGAAAGATAATTATAGTTCAGATTATGCTTCAATTAGTATAAGAGATGAATTTGGACCAATACTAAATGCTATAAGAAGTGTCGCTTCTGTAGCAGATAACGCCATTAAATCAAAAAAAGATGTTGGAACAAGTATATCAAATGATCCATCAACCATAAAATATTTTGTCGATACTTTTGTTGGAGCTCTTGGCGGTGGAGGTGGCATAAGTGAAGCTATATTACAAGCACAAGGATATACATCAAATCCACAATTGCAAATGATTTATAGAGGTTCGCATTTTAGACAATTTTCTTTAGAATTTTTATTCACACCCACATCAGCTGATGAAGCTAAAATAGTAAACTATATCATTTATTTGTTCAAATTTTTTGCAGCACCTACGGTTGGTGTAGGCCAAACATCAAAAAGTGCTATGTTTTTAACACCACCCGCTCTTTTTGAAATTAAATTTATGAAAAATGGTGCAGAAAATACAAAATTACCAAAATATACAGATTGTGTTCTAGAAGATGTTTCTGTGGATTATGCACCTAATGGTTTTGCTGCTCACGAAGATGGTGCTCCAATTCAAACACATCTAACACTATCATTCCAAGAAGTTGAAATTATGGATAGAGGTAGATTAACTCTAGGTTATAATAGTGATGCTGCTGGAGGATTAAGATAATGAAGTATTTTGAAACTTTACCTCAAATATCGACTATTGATTATAGTGGAAATAAGATATTGTTAACCAATCTTATGGTCAGGTCTGAAATTGTACCTAGTTTGTTAAAAAATCCTTTGTTGTTTTATTCATACAATATAAAAGATGGTGACACACCTGAGATAATTGCAGCCAAATACTATGATGATGTTTATCGTTACTGGATTGTTTTGTTTGCTAATCAAATCATTGATCCGGAATGGGATTGGCCAATGAATTCTAATTTATTCACTAATTACATTCAAAATAAGTATACTCCAGATTGTGCAACATTTTATAACATTCCAGAAAGTTCGGTAACATCTGCTCAAATTTTATCTTACACTCAAGGCCAGATAAAGTATTATGTTAGATCCATTAAAACAATAGACAACAGCACTAACAAGACAAACATATTAAATTATCACGTTAGTCTTGATGAATATCTGACTACACAAGAAGATACAATTGTAAGAACTTTTACAACTGGTGCTCAAGTAACACAAATAGTTAGTAAGTATACAGAAACAATTTATGATTATGAATTGAATCTAAATGAATCTCGTAGGTCAATTTATTTGGTTAACGCAAAATATGTTTCTGAATTTGAATTGCAGTTTTATAATTTGATGAAGATGTAATATGACAACAGGTATAAGATATCCGGGAGACTTTCAACTAATTAGTGTACTTGTTCATGCAGCTACCAAAGATGTTGATTTATTTTTCAATGTTATAGAAATATCATACAATGAAGACCTGTTTAATAACACAGCTTCTGGTTATGTGATGATTAAAGATTCCATGGACCTTTTAAGTTCATTAAGTATGTCTGGTAATGAATTTATTCATTTACATTTTGGTAAAGCGGATGACACCAATTTTATTATCAAAAAGAGTTTTCGTATCTTTACAATAAACAAAAGAGAACCACTAAACGACGGAAATACCGAAACGTATTCAATTTATTTTTGTTCAGAAGAACTGTTTCTATCCGAGCAATACAAAATAAGTAAATCATATAAAAATTCAGATATAACAACAAACATAAAAGACATACTAAAAACATATTTAAAAGTGCCAGATAATAAAATAGCACAAATAGATAAAACGTATGGTGTTTATGATTTTATAGTTCCATTTTTAAAACCTTTTGATGCTATTAACTGGTTGGCTACATATGCTAGACCAGGGGAAAACAATTTTGGTTCTTGGACTATGATTGGTGCTGATATGTTATTTTATGAAAACAAGTTTGGATATAATTTTAGGTCGCTCCAAACATTGTGTGCTCAAAGTTCGATGAAAGAATATTTTTATTCTCCTAAAAATTTACATCTTACAGATATGCCATACAATTTATCTAATGCACTTTCTTATGAAATAATGGATTCTTTTGATACTTTGGCTGGAGTAAACCAAGGTATTTTTGCAAATCGTTTATTATCAATTGATCCTTTATTGAGAAGATATAAAGTGACAGATTTTAGTTATGCCAATTATAATAATAAAATTCAGAAATTGAATCCATGGCCAATAACTAACAACTACAAAAACCGTAACGGAGACACTCTATATCAAACACCAGAATCAGCTTTTAAGATGGTTTTTTCAAATTCAAATCAGAACGATTATGCCGTTATTAAAAATAGTCCAGGTTCGGTTGCTCGTGATATTTTTGCAGAGACCTACATACCAAATAGAACCGCACAAATACCTTTAGCTAACTATCAGAGAATGAAAATTTCAGTTTGGGGTGATCCATCATTAACGGTCGGAACTGTTATAACATTCAATTTGCTTTCAAAAGATCCAGTCATACAGTCGAAAGGTTTGGATGATTTCTATTCAGGTAATTATTTGGTTACTGCGGTAAGGCATATATTGGATCAATTCAAATATAGAACTGTTTTGGAAATATGTAAAGAGAGTGTTCCCACTGAATATGCAGATTCAAAAAATGGTTCTGTTGGTTGGAGTAATGCGGTTAAAGGAGTTATATAATGTCAAAGGCGACCACTAATTTTGCAGGTTTGAATGGATTTGTTTGGTGGATGGGTGTTGTTAAAAATAGAGCTGATCCATTGGGTTTAGGAAGATGTAAAGTTAGAATATTTGGTTGGCATACAGATAATGTCACCTTAATTCCTGATGCTGATTTGCCTTGGGCTACACCAATGAACGCCATAAATACTTCAAAAACATTTGGCGTACCCGAACTCAATGATTGGGTTGTTGGTTTCTTTTTGGATGGTGAAAGTGGCCAATTTCCTGTGATGATGGGTGTATTACCAGGAATAACACCAGAACAAAAAGCTGGTTATGCAACTTAATAGGAGGAATTATGGCCATTCAAGCTGAACTTGCATTAGATTATGTTAATTATAGACCACCAACTATAAAAATAAATCCTAATCCAAATGCATCGAATCCTGTTTATGTATCAGATTATGGAAGGCCTGCACAATGGTCATGGGGTGGTTCGTTTTCAACCAAAGGTGTTCAAACTTCTCCAGGTATTGCTAGAGGTGCATTAATCAATACGGGTGTTTATATTACTAACAGTCAAGTTGCTCACGTTTGTGATTTTAAATTTAGATTAAATGCAAATTTATCTTTGACTGCTTTAGTTCCAAATGTAGGAATATTATTAGGTGCAATTAAAAATGGTAAAAATGCTGCATCAGCTGCAATTCGCACAGCAATAACAAGACTAAATCAATTATTCAGAACTGCAATCAATGCAATTTTAGCTGGTCTCAATGCTGATGTGACAGGAGTTTTTTCAACAAATTTTACTTTTCTTAAAGATAAAGTAAGGAAAATTAATCAATATTTAAAAATTGCAGCTCAAGTTGTAGCCGATGTTGCTATGGTTTATTATATATTACAACAATTAAATGAAATTACAGCTTGGATAAACTCATTACCCGACCAAGTGAAAAAAATATTAGAAGATTGCGTATTGAATTTTAAATCAGGAATAGCTTCTGTTGGTGCAGCGTTTGCCAATGGTTTGGCCGGAACAGAAGCTAGTCTTACAGCAGCTTATAATAATGAGAATGATGCACCACAACCAACAACTATAACAAAATATGTAACTGATCCACTAAATGCAAATATAGACAATCTTAGTGCATCAATTAATGCTGGAATAGAATCTGGTAAAGCGGCCGCAGGTAAATGGTTCTCAGGTGATTCAGTTACAAAAGGTAAACCATAATTGGAAATTTATAATGACAATTAAAAAACCAGACTATTTCAACGCATGGACAGAACCTGAATCTGCGGCAAATACAAGTATTAACCCGCTGACAAAGGTGGCGGATTATCAACCAATTTATCCTTTTAATAATGCAACACAGACTCCTAGTGGCCATGCATTTGAAATGGATGACACCCCAACAAGAGAGAGGGTTAGGCTGCAACACCGCACAGGTACATTTATTGAAATGCATCCTAATGGTGATGAGGTACATAAGGTCTATGGTGATGGATATGAAATCACAATCAAAGACAAGAACATATTGATTAATGGAAATATGAACATTACTGTTGTAGGTGACGCAACCATTTATACACAAGGTAATGTTACTGAACAAATTGATGGTAATTATGAATTACATGTCAAAGGTAATTATACCACAGTTGTTGAAGGTTTGACCAGTTTTGTTTCACAAGGTGATATGGATATTAAAGCAGGCGGTGCATTAGGTGGTGGTATAAATCTTGTTCCAGGTGAATATGTGAATGTACTTGGAGATATAAGGTCTGAAGGTTCAATAACAGGCAACTATATTTTTTCTTCAGGTCGAGTGGATTGTATATCTGGTATGTCTGCTTCATTTGGTGGTTTTGCAACACCTGGAGGTGGTATTTCTGTTGGAACAGGTGTGCCATTTCCTGGCCAGATTTCCAGTTTGGGTCCAATCAATTCTTTAGTTTCAATGTCTGCGCCGTTATCTTCTTCTGCAATATCAACTTCTTTCTTTGCGAAAGACATTATCAATGGAATTTTACGAAATTTACAGTCTCATATTGCACCGAATGGGCCAACAAGCCCACCAACAAGACCAGAAATAACAGCTTAAGGATATATTATGAGTATTTATGGAAGATTAGGGTTCAATTCAACAGACCCAACAACTAACGCAACGATTACAACCGACAGTAGTGCTGTTGCAAATAATTTAGCTTTTATGCCACAATTATTGAATGCATGGCAAACGCAGGATATATCAACATCAAATACTGGAGGTTATTTTGTTAATCCAGTAGCTACTGTGACCTCAACAATATCGTCTACAATGAGCACGATAAATGCGGCCACAATGGGTATCAATGTACAATCAACTATTTCTTCTACTGTTACTCAAGCTTTGCATGATTTAGGTAATACAGCATCCACAGCAGTAAGTTCGGCCGCAAATTATCTATATGTCACAAATAGAGAATCTAATGTCGTTGATATTGGTACAGATATAACTACAGTTCATTATAGAATAGCAATAGGATATGGAAAAATATTAACTTACATCACATATCAATCTGATGGAGTGCAGAACAATTCACCTATGATGGGTAACTTTACCAGTATAACTTTAGGTAATACATTAAGTACGCTAAGTAACACATTGACTACACAACAAATTGCACTTTCATCCAGTATCACAATGGGTTCACCTAATACATCTTCTTACACTTTGGCACAAACCCAAGCACTACAAAATACCGTAACCTCTATCAATACGCTCATGACATTTTATCCAGCACAAGATAATGCATTTTTTGCAAATTCAGCGGCTGTTATAGCGGATTATTCTGTAGTTTCTCCGTTAAGTGAGTTAGGTGCAACTGAAACTCTATTGGTAAACACTTATATCGGAACTGATAAGTTAAAAACTAGATTACTATCTCAGACACAAACTGCAAATGTCTCTTAATAAGAGTAATAAATAGAAGATGGCATCAACATTAAAAAAAATATATTCGGACATAGACCTCACATTCAAGCGTGTGCCGGGTACTAATGACGTTGCTCTCCGCTATGATGAAAATGCTGTAATTGCTTCAGTTAGAAATCTTCTATTGACTAATTTCTATGAAAGGCCTTTTCAACCTGATGTTGGTTCCAATCTAAACCATCTACTGTTTGAACCGGCAACAGGAATTACAGCGTCAATTTTGGATATGGAAATAAAAAATACTATTAAAAATTATGAACCGAGAGTCGCTATAGATGAATTGCAAGTTACACTTAATGAAGATGGCAATTCATTTTTAGTTTATTTAAGTTTTTATGTTGGAAATAACTCAGTACCAACAGCAGTTAACCTAATTCTTCAAAGGTCCAGATAATGGCATCAAATACAAACATACAGGTAGCTAACTTAGATTTCTCGGATATTAAGAGAAATTTCATTACCTATTTGCAATCTCAAGATACATTCAAAGATTACAACTTCACAGGTTCAGCTCTTTCCACACTATTGGATGTTCTTGCATACAACACACAATACAATGCTTTCTATCTAAACATGGTTGCAAATGAAATGTTTTTAGATTCGGCGTTGCAACGTTCTTCTGTTGTATCTCATGCAAAATTAATGAATTATGTTCCAAAATCGGCAATTGGGCCTATTGCAGAAATTAATCTAGTTTTTACTGGAGTAACAACTACAAACTTTACAATTCCAAAATATACAAATTTCCTTTCAGAACCTGTTAATGGAACAAATTATAATTATGTTACCACAACAGCTACAACAGTAAGCACGGTTGGTAATGTTGCAACATTTCCAGGTATTGAATTAAAACAAGGCAGTTTTTCATCATATAATTTTACCGTAAACTCTACAAATAATCCAAATTACATATATGAAATACCGGATTCAAATGTTGATTTGTCTACAATAGAAGTATTAGTTCAAGAGTCTAGCACAAATAATTATTATGAAATTTATAATAGTGAAACAAGTTATTTGGAATTAAATCCAATAAGCAAGGTATATTTTGTTCAAGAAGCTGTAAATGGAAATTATCAAATTTATTTTGGTGACGGTGTTTTAGGTAAACAATTGTCTGATGGAAATATCGTAAGAGTTAATTATCTAACAACATTAGGAACTGCTGGTGGTTTGGCCAATAACTTTGTGTTAATGGATAATATTGGTTCTTATTCGACTGTAACCATCAATCCAATTACACCAGCAACTCAAGGTACATCAAAAGAAACGGTAGCTTCTATTAAATTTCAAGCACCAAAAGCTTTTGCAGCACAAAGTCGCGCAGTAAGTAAAAATGATTATATTACAGCGGTTCAACAAAATTCTTTGGGCATTTCTTTCGATGCAGTTTCTGTTTGGGGCGGAGAAGAAAATGTCCCAGTAGTTTATGGCCAAGTGTTTATCTCATTAAAACCAAAAGGTGCATATGATTTAACATTAACACAGAAGCAATTAATATTATCTCAAGTTCTCAAACCAATCAGTATGATGACCGTTGAACCTACGATTATTGATCCAGATTATACTTACATTCAACTTTCCGCAAATGTATTATATAATACAGCTCAAACCACTTTGTCTCCTGGAACGATGCAGGTTGGAATACAAAATGCTATTTACAATTATTCGGCAAACAATCTAAACACTTTTAATTCAACTTTTAGTTCATATGATGTTTTAACCACAATAAACTCATATAATAAATCGATAGTATCTTCAGATTTTATTATAAATGTTCAGAAGAAGTTTTATCCCACATTAGGCACAGCAACATCTTACAATTTATATTTCAATAGTCCACTAAAACGCGGTCTATATGGAACATCTTTAGTTAGTTATCCTAGTGTGACGATTACAAATCCAAGTAATACCGCAACAACATTGAGTGGTGTTTATTTTGAAGAAGTTCCAACATCAACTGTTGGTGTTGATTCTATTTCAGTATTAAATGGAGGTTATAATTATACAGACACTCCATCTGTGGTAATTACAGGTGACGGCACAGGTGCGACTGCTACTGCAAAAATTGTTAACAATAAACTCTATTCAGTCACCGTAACGAATGCTGGTGTAGGTTATACATCTGCACTAGCCACTATTGTACCCGCTGTTGGAGACACAACAGGCACAGGTGCATCAGTGCTGGTTCAGTTACAAGGACAATACGGAACAATCAGAAGTTATATAAATGATACAATTAAAGGTAAAGTTATTATTTCTGCTAATGTTGGTACAATCGATTATACAAATGGTATTGTTGTACTAAGCAATTTTAACCCAATATCAGTTAATAATGATTTGGGTCAATTGACTATCTCATGTCAACCAACAACAACAATCATATCATCTTCATTAAATAGAATAATTACAATTGATCCATATGATCCTGCAGCAGTAAGTGTTTCTGTTACAGCTAAGAAAAGTTAATTAAATGTTACAAAGTACCAATAAAACATCGTTACTGGTTCCTTTTCAACTTCCTAAATTTATTAGTGAGGACCCAAACTATGCCAATTTTGTTCTATTCATACAGGCATACTACGAATGGTTAGAAGAACAAAATAACACTTTAGACTTTTCTAAGAATCTTTTAAATTACATGGATGTGGATACAACCACAGACCAGTTTTTACAGTATTATATAAATGATTTTATGTCTTATTTTCCGCAAGACATATTAGCGGATAAAAGAAAAGCAATCAAGATAGCAAAACAACTATATCAGAGTAAAGGCACGCCGGCTTCATATAAGTTTTTGTTTAGAATACTTTACAACTCAGATGTGGAATTTTTCTACACCAAAGACGCTTTGTTAAAAGCTTCTGCTGGTAAATGGTATGTTCCTAGAAGTTTAAAATTGGCAACAAGTGATAAAAACTTTTTGGCAATTCAAAATCTTAGAGTATTTGGTAACATTTCAAAATCTATTGCAACAGTTGAAACTGCAATATTTGATGGTATTAAAACAGAAGTATTCATTTCAAATGTAGAAAGATTGTTTCAGTCAGGAGAAACTGTTACTGTTGTTGACACAAATAATCAAACATTATATTTTCTAAATGGTGAAATAGTACCCGAAGGAACAGTAGGTTCAGAGTCTTTAACAGCATTGATTGTTGGTCAAATTAGTCAAATTAAAGTTGATCCAAACAATAGAGGATTATCTTATCAAACTGGTGATCCTGTTGTTTTTTATGGTGGTTTAAATTCAAACGTAGCTGGACCAGTTGGTGCAACAGCTTATGTTGGAGAAGTTACATCAGGTTCTGTTCAACGTATTGTTGTTGCAAATGAGGGTTATGGTTATACTACATCTACAGCAAATTTACAAATAGGTGGTGCAAACACTTATATACAATTTACAAATTTGGCAGGTACAAGTCCTCAAGCACCAATTGCGACAATTGGTTCTTTGGATCCAACAGGAATTGCAAATGTAACTTTTATTCCAACAGATAGTATACAACTAAAAAGATACCACTATCTTGGAAATATCGCAGGTAGTTCTGGTGCAAACACATATAATCCATCAACAGGACTTTGGACACAACAATCTTATCAATTTGCAAATAATATAAGTGCAAATGCAAATACAACTTTAGCTAATGCTTTTTCATTTACAGGTTTTACAACGTATCCAATTGCATCTGTTATTGTGCAAAATCAAGGTGGCGGTTTAAGTTCACCACCAACTGTACAAGCTATATCTGAGTACACGACAGATGTTTATTCACAAACAAATTTGGCTAATTTAGGTATTCTTGCACCAATTCAAATTGTTAAAGCAGGTTCAGGTTATGCAAACAATGACCAGATTGCAATTATTGGTGGTTCAGGTTACGGAGCGTTTGCAAATGTAACTGTAAATAGTTCAGGTTCAATCGTTTCTGCAACTTATGTAAGTAACTCAACAAACAGAATTTCTTTAGGTGGTATGGGTTATATGAACTCACTACCTATTGCTGTAGTTAAACGCACAGCTAATGGAAATGTAACAGTAAGTACAACTAGTTCAGTAGTTACAGGTAACGAAACAAACTTCACTACCCAGTTTAGTAATGGTGCTTTGCTCGTAACAAATACAAATATTATAATTGGAACGGTTCAATCTGTTGTAAATGCAAACTCAATGATACTTACTGCAAATTCGAAAATCAATGGAAATGCAAATTCATATTATCTTGGAACTGCACAATTATCTGTACCAGGAATATTAGGCACAGGTGCAACATTCTCACAAACACTAAATCGCGTTGGTTCAATTACATCATTCAACATTTTAGAAAATGGCCAAGATTATGTTAGCGCACCTAAAGTATCTTTAAAAGTCCAAGATTTAGTTGTTTCAAATGTTTCTACATTAAGTATTCCTGTAGCAGGAGACATAATCTATCAAGGTGCAAATGTTAATACTGCCACATATATTGCTTCGGTAGATTCAATAAATGCTTTGCAAAATTATGTTCCCGCGAACAACAGTATATACCAATTAAGAGTATACAACTATAATTCAGTACCTAAAAAATCTCTACCATTGAAGATTGATGCCAGAGGTGCTGCACTTTCTTTAGTTGGCGGTTATACAACTGTACATAATACATCATTTGATAATAGTGTAAACAATACAAGATTTGATTCCGCAAATGGTGTAATTACATATGGTGATGGTTATGCAAAGGCAAATGCAACTTTCTTGAATGGTCTAGTTATTGGAAATGGTCAATATTTAGATACTACCGGTCAACCAAGTGCTTTCGATGTATTGCAAAGTGTAGATTACAATAACTACACATATCAAATAACTCTTTCAAAAGAGATTGAAAAATATCGTAGTGTTTTATTGAATCTATTACATCCATCTGGAACAAGAGTTATTGGCCGAATCGCAATGCGTTCAAGTAATAACATGAACTTTATTGTTAATGATGCTTTAGATAGGGGTTATCGATTAAGTTACTATGTTGGAAATGCTGCAACAGTTTCAATTTCGGCAGGTAATGCAACAACTCCAAGTAATAACATTGTTACCTTTAATAATCTATATGGTGCAAATATTGCCAATTTTCTTACTGCCAACACTACAGAAATTGTATTTACTTACGGAACAGGAATCAATGATTCAGTTCATGGTTTAGTTTCTAAAATAAATTATGCAGCCAATACTATAACATTAGAAGATAATGTTTGGACATATTTTGCCAATGTAGCTGTAGGTACTGCATCAAACGGTAATAACCAGATAATAAATATAACATCATTGACCTACAGTTATAACATAGTCAATAATGGTTCTTATAGTAATACTGCATACCCTATATTAGATATTATTCGTGTTGGTGATACGATTACAGTTAATGGAGTAGCTCAGACAGTAACATCATTTACTTCTCCTTATACTTCTGTTAATTTGAGTGGTCCTCTGACAAGTGATGCAAACGGATACATTTCTGTTAGTAGAACTATTACTTCTCTTTATGATAATGTACAAATCATTGGACCAGTAGGAACACAGTATTTTGCACAACTAGGAACAGAAAACGGCAATATATTAACTTCAGAAACAGGCGCATGGCTTCTAATAGGATAAAAAATGTCAACAATTAAAATCTCAGAATTACCTAAATTTACAGTAATCAATGCAAACACATCAAATACTTTGTTTGTTGGTATTGATATACCATCTGCACAAACATTCCAGTTTTCTGCTGGAACATTAGCGGCCGGTCTTTATGCAAATACCGCATTGGTTGTAGGTAACAATACGACACTTTTACCTAATACGATTGCACAGTTTTCATTGGCTGGAGAATCATATGTACAAACCAACTTTGTTAATTTGAGTGGTGGTGGTACAGCGGACCATGTTATTACTGCAAATAACGGTACAGATTCTACATATTTCTTAGATTTGGGATTGGCAAATCCGGGTTATCAACCAGGTTCAGAATTCAATAACATTGGAACTGCTGTTGCTCCTTTAGATGGTTATCTGTATGTTCAAGGTGGATCAACCGCAGGTTTTCTTGGTGGTAATTTGATTATTGGTACTACAACATCAAATACAGAAACTAGA
>Ga0209189_1001194_pt1 | contig 19847 bp, 14 predicted proteins | sample C_130820_EF_Meta_FD_187308 | JGI IMG/M metagenome (GOLD analysis project Ga0209189, IMG submission 187308) | Freshwater microbial communities from Lake Croche, Canada to study carbon cycling - C_130820_EF_MetaG (SPAdes) (version 3) | ecosystem: Environmental > Aquatic > Freshwater > Lake... | reverse complement strand
TCAACCAAACACACGGAGCATCTTTTAAAATAATTGTTGATACTGAAAATTGGGACAGAACTTTAGGTATAAATAACCCCGGTCAATCAGGTGACCCACGCTCAGAGCATTATGGAGATTTATTTAATTTGTGGGGAACTGGCGGTTATTTTCCAGTATATTTCACGAAATCAAAAATTGTGGCCGTTTCGGAAAAAGTTATGATTTTGAAGCCATAAAAATAAAAAGAGTCGTAAGACAAAAATGTTTTACGGCTCTTTTTTTAACCCAATATTTCCTTCGCAACTCTTTCACCCGAGCGAATCGCTCCGTCGATATAACCATTCCACACATCAGAAGTTTCTGTGCCTGCCCAATGAATATTTCCAACTGGCTCACGCAATGCTTTTCCGAGCGATGTCCATGCTCCTGTAGGCATAAGGCCTGCATAACAACCACGAGTAAATTCCTCAGCCGCCCAACTATGATCGATGTAAGCAATCGGATTTCGTGCTTTTTCACCATAAAATTTAGCAAAAGAATCTAAAATCGACGCTTTTCGTTCTTCTTCCGATAGATTTGAAAATGCTTTTGCTTGATTGCCCAACACAAAACCCATCATTATTCCTTTGCTTCCATCTTTGGGCGAATTATCAAAAGTTACGGTCGTAAAACCTTCATTAGTAGCCGATAAGCCATTTAAGCCAGCTTCTCGCCAAAAAGGTTTGTCATAAATCGCATACGTTTTCCAGACAGTTCCCATTGGCATTCGTTGTGTAAGTTGCTCACGATTGGCAGGCATAAGCGGAAAATAATTGATTCGACCAGCTAAAGTTGGCGGAAGTGCTACCACCACTTTTTTTGCCAAAAACTCAAAACCATCGCCTTTGACGCTTACAATATCGTTTTCTGGAGAAATACTTCTTACAACAGAATTTAATCTGATTTTATCTTTGAAAGTTTCGGCCAAACGCAAAGCAGGCTGCGATGCTCCACCCAAAATCCGTTCTTCTTGAGCCCCATTTTTTACATTCATCAAGGTATCTAAATCTCGCCCCGATTTTGTGTAGAAAAGTGCATGAAGCATCGAAACCTCGTTGGGGTCGGCTGCCCAAATAGCTTCGGCAGCGAGCTTGAACATGATTTTAGCAGTCTTGAAACTCATCTGCTTGTCCATCCAAGTTGCCAACGTCATCGAATCATAGTATTCCGCATTGGGCGACTCCCAAGGTTTTTCTAAATCAATGGTTTTTGAGAGTTTGTTCATTCGCTTGATTGCAAAATCTAAACTTAACAACGAACCAATCGGCAGCGGAGGAATCAAGCCTTTGTAGCGTTTTACTTTACCATTAAAAAGCAAGGTGCTTTTTCCTTCATCATAAGTCGGGAAAGTCTGCACCCCAAATTCTTTTGCCAAAGCATAGATTTTATCTTGAGTAGGCCCAACCCAAGCTGCCCCTAAATCTAAATAACTGCCATCGTCATAATATTTTGTATAAACTCGACCCCCGACCCTATCACGAGCTTCGAGCAGTAAAACATCTTTTCCAGCTTTGAGGAGCTCACGGGTAGCGGTCAGACCAGCATAGCCCGCCCCAATGACAATTGCGTCGTAAATTTTCATATTTTAGAGGGGGTTGAATTTTGTGTAATTTACAAAAAAGGTCATAGAGTAAACCTAAGTTTTGCACAGTGTTTTAGAAAGTTTTTTTTAATACTTCGTGAAACATTGTGAAAACTCTGAGCAACGCTGTGACCTAAAAATAAAACTTTGTTTCCTTAAAATCTTTTCAAAACCAATTCGCTCACTGTTTGTCCAATCGAGAGAGAAGAAGTAGCCGCTGGCGATGGTGCATTACAAACATTGATAGCTTGTTGATTCTCGAAAATCGCAAAATCATCAACCAATCCACCTTCACGGTCGCATGCTTGAGCTCTCACACCTGCAGGACCCGCCACGAGGTCATCTGACTGAATTTCAGGAATTAATTCCTGCAAAGCCTTCGTAAATGCAGCTTTCGAGAACGAACGATACATTTCACCCAAACCAGTTTGCCAATATTTGGCCGCCACTTTTCTAAACCCTGGCCAAGCGAGAGTTTCAAATAGTTCCCCAAAATGAATATCCAATTTTTTATATCCTTCTCTACGAAAAGCGAGAACTGCATTTGGCCCTGCCTCTACGCCACCATGAATCATACGAGTAAAATGCACACCCAAAAATGGAAAGTTAGGGTCAGGTACAGGATAAATGAGGTTTTTTACGAGATATTGTCTTTCGGGCTTTATCTCAAAATATTCTCCTCTAAATGGCGTAATTCTGAGATTATTGGCACGGTCATCGGTCATTTGTCCAACTTTATCGGAGTAAAGCCCAGCACAGTTGACGACCAATTTTGTTTCGTAAGTATTTTTGGAAGTTTTTATTAATGAAACGCCCTTTTTTGTTGCAATACTTTCTACTTTTTCATTGAATGCAATTTCTCCACCCAGTTTCTGAGTTTTAGCTAAATATTTTTTACAAACATCAGTATAATCAATGATACCAGTTTGAGGCACAAAAAATCCTTTTAAACCTTTTACATGCGGCTCGTATTCTTTGATCTGATCGGCATTCAACATCTTGAAGCCATCCAAGCCATTTTGTTTGCCACGCTCAAAAAGCCCGTCAAGAATCGAAATTTGTTCGGGTTTTGTAGCCACAACAATTTTTCCGCAGAGATCGTATTTTATCTCTTCTTTTTGGCAGAAATCAAGAAGCATATCGTAGCCTTTGATACAATTAATAGCTTTCAAACTACCTGGTTTGTAATAAAGTCCCGAGTGAATTACGCCGCTATTATGGCCAGTTTGGTGTTTGGCCACTACATCTTCTTTTTCGATGATGAGTAATTTCAAACTCGGATTTTGTTCTTTAATTCGTAAGGCAGTAGCAAGTCCGACGATGCCCCCCCCGATTACTGTTACATCGTAAATCATTTCAATTATCAATTATTAGTTATTTATTACTAAGAAAAAAGATTTAAAATCAATTTTTTATATAACAAAATAACCTTGTTCATTTAAAAAGTGCAATTTTTCTTGGCGAATTGAATTACCAAACTTAAATTTGTACAAATTTAACGACAACATTCAGACATGAAAAAGTTTAGTGTTTTATTATTTGCAATAGTAGCGATTTCGTTGACTTCTTGCGATTATCAAAAAAACAATCGTATCGAACAAAAAGATGTTCGTCAAGGTGATGAGTGGGTTTATGGTGTAAGTCCGGATTCAGCAGCACGTCAATTAAAAAATAAATATACAGCAAATCCTGAACTTGAAAAACGCACAAAAGCGATTCAAGAAAAAATGTTTGGTGCAGGAAAATCTAATGAAGGTGCATAACTACCACCGATGATTTTGCTTAAAGTAGGCGGGTTACAGTTTATCAAGGCATTTCCGTGCTACGTATCCTGTAATATGCCTATTTTTATTTTTTTTTAAATCTCAGTGATAACCAAATGTCAATAAAAAGAAACATCAATAAATGAACATAGCACTCGTAACAGGATCGGCAGGTTTAATTGGTAGTGAATCAGTTGCCTTTTTTGCCGAAAAATTTGATTTGGTAATTGGTATCGACAATAACCTTCGTTCGTATTTTTTTGGAGCAGAGGCTTCTACCGATTGGAATCGTAAAGGTTTAGAAGAAAAATACAGTAATTATCGCCATTATACGGCAGATATTCGTTCGGAAGAAGAAATCGGTAAAATCTTTGAAGAATACGGTGCTGACATTAAACTCGTTGTGCATACGGCCGCACAACCAAGCCACGATTGGGCTGCTCGTGAACCCTTCACTGATTTTACGGTAAATGCCAATGGTACGCTTGTAATGCTCGAATCGACTCGTAAATATTGCCCAGAAGCGGTATTTATTTTTACTTCGACCAATAAAGTTTACGGTGATACTCCTAACTTTTTACCTTTGGTAGAGTTGGAAACTCGTTGGGAAATCGACCAAAACCATCCATACTTTTTAAATGGCATCGACGAGTTGATGTCAATTGACCACTCAAAGCACTCAGTTTTTGGTGCATCGAAAGTTGCGGCTGATGTAATGGTCCAAGAATACGGTAGATATTTTGGCATGAAAACCGCAGTTTTCCGTGGAGGATGTTTGACTGGACCAAATCACTCGGGAGCTCAATTACACGGTTTCTTGGCTTATCTAATGAAATGTGCTATTACGGGAAATCATTATACGATTTTCGGTTATAAAGGAAAGCAGGTTCGTGATAATATTCATAGCTGGGATTTGGTGAATATGTTTTGGCATTTTTACCAAAATCCTCGTGCGGGCGAAGTTTATAACGCTGGCGGTGGACGATTCTCTAACTGCTCAATGCAAGAAGGAATTGCGATTTGTGAAGAAATCACAGGCAATAAAATGAGCTTTAGCTACGCTGATGATAATCGCAGTGGTGACCATATTTGGTATATTTCTGACCTTACGAAGTTCAAAAATCATTACCCAGAATGGACATGGAAATATGATTTAAAAACTACACTTACACAGATGTACGATAACATCAGTAAGCGAGTGTAGTGAATTAGAAGGAAATTTAAATATCAAAAAAGCCCAAGTATATGCACAATTCAGTGCTTTATTTGGGCTTTTTTTTGAATAAAACTCAAATAATGGATACAGATGATAGATTTTACGTATTTTAGTTTTCTATCTAAGATTTTATGTATTTTTGCACTTTATTCCATCATTATTTTGGCAATAAAGTTTGAATCTGTTAATTTTTGAAAACCTCAATCAATGAAGCTAAGCGTTGTAATTCCCGCCTATAACGAAGAAGAAAGTATCTCAGAAACCCTCAAAAGTTTATATGCTACTTTAAAGAAATACGATATTCCGCACGAAATTTGGGTAACAAACGATAACTCTAAAGATAATACTTTAGGCGTTTTGCAGGAATTACAGAAAGAAATGCCTTCGCTAGTTTTCGAGACCAACAAAGGCCCAAATGGCTTTGGATATGCTGTTCGCTACGGTTTAGAACGTTTTTCGGGCGATTGTGTGGCAGTTTTCATGGCCGATATGTCGGACGACCCCGAAGATTTAGTAAAATATTACAAAACCATGCTCACCGATAACGTCGATGCGGTTTTTGGTAGCCGTTGGATAAAAGGTGGGAAAGTCATTGACTACCCAGCAGTAAAAAAAATCATCAATCGTGTAGCCAATTTTATCATTAAAATGGTGATTGGCATCAAATATAATGATACTACGAACGCCTTTAAATTATACAAACGTGAAACAATGGAAGGACTGAAACCTTTCCTTTCTCCACATTTTAACTTGACGGTTGAGCTTCCGCTGAAAACTATCGTTCGTGGGTATTCTTACAGCGTAGTACCAAATAGCTGGACAAATAGAAAATATGGTGAATCCAAACTTAAAATCAAAGAAATGGGTAGCCGTTATTTCTTTATTTTAGTTTATTGTTTTGTAGAAAAATTCTTCTCGAGAGGAGATTATATGAAGAAATAATTAATTGGTAAAATCGAATATGAAAAAAATCTTGACAAGGCAAATTAATAGCTTTTGGTTGAAATTTACTTATCTGTTATTCTTAATAATTTTATTATTTCCATACTATCGTATCTCAGAACCTGTACTTACAGGACTTGATAATTCGTGGAAAATTGCTTTGGAAATGGCTTACCAAAAAGGCTTTATTTTTGGTAAAGACATAATTTACACTTACGGTCCACTTGGCAGACTTATACAGCGAGTAGCTATTGGTACAAGTCATTTTGAATTATTTCTTTTCGATGTTTTCTGCTTTGCCAACATTGCTTTTTTACTCTATACGTTTTTACCAAAGCCATTACATCTATTTCAATTATTCATACATTTTATTTTATTTTTACTTGTTTCATCAATCTATGGTGAATGGGTTGGGTTTGTTTTGTTTTACATTTGTATTTTTTCAGGATTACTTTTCCTACAAAAACAACAGCATTGGTATTTAGTTCACGCCCTTGCTATGGGAATCATCAATTTTTATATCAAAGCCAATTATGGTATCATTGCCTTAGGATTCATTTTTATACTTTTAATCTATTCTTTTGTCTCCAAAAGATTATCTCTACAGCATTTGATTATATATATAGTTGGCAGTAGCGTATTTTTACTCCTTTTAGCTTTTATTTTGAAAACGGAGATACTTACTTATTTTTTTTCGAGCATTCAAATCATTAAGGGTTACAACGAATCTCAATCCTTTTTTCCAGCCAATAGACTAAAAATAGTTGTTTCTTCGTATTTTGTTTTTGGCTTATTCTTATTGTTTTTTTTTAGTTTTACTGTCCGACAAATCATAAAGAAAAGCTTCTCATTATCCGCATTTGATGATTTTTTTGTATTGAGTTGTGTAGGTGTATGCTTGTTTGTATTGCTGAAATATGCTTTTGTTAGAGCTGATGAAGGACATTTATCTTCATTTGTCAGAAATGCTCCATTGCTCTTTTTATTATTGTTTTTTTTTGGAAACGGAAAATGGCTTAAGCTGTGCGGTTGGTCTTTGATTTTGTTTAATTTAGTAAGTTATTTACTTTTTTATCAACCTGTATTTGGAAAAATCACCTTTCCAATAATTGATAATTTACGAACTAAAAACTATATTCTTTCTGAATATTTTAAAGATATTTTTAAGAAAAACACTCCTCACTACAACTATACCTACCCAAAAAATGTCTTAGATATAATTGGCAATAAAACTGTCGATTTAGTACCTAATGAAACTTCTGAAATATATCTCAATAAACTCAATTATAATCCTCGACCAATTATCCAATCGTATCAGGCGTATAATGAGTATTTAGATAAAAAGAATCAAGAGAAATATTTGTCGGCCACTGCTCCTGATTTTGTAATTTTTGGCATTGAAAGTATCGATAATAAATATGCTGTTGGTGACGAAACAATGACTTTAGTGGCTCTTTTGCAGCGTTATGAACCAATAAAAGTTTGGCAGAATCGTTTGCTTCTAAAGAAAAAAGAGCAAACCAAAACCTTAAAATTAGTCAAGAAGTCAAGTGCCGTTTGGGAAATGGGAAAAAGTTTCCCCTTAAACTCAGTAATTAAGGCTGATTCTTCCAACCATAAGCTACTTTCGATTATTAAAGTGAAAACCACGTACAATTGGTTCGGTAAATTACTAAATTTGTTCTTTCAGCCACCGCACCTAAATATAGAAATTGTAACGAGTAAAGGCGAAAAAACAATTTACAGAACTGTACCAATTTTGTTGAATAAAGGCCTGATTGTCAATGCCAAAATGGATGATGTGGTGGCAGTAAAGCAATTTTTTGAAACTGGTTTTGTTGAAAATAAAGACATACAAAGCGTAAGATTTGATGAAATTCTGAGAAGAAAAGCGGGTTTTGAAAAGAAAATTGAAATTTTAGAGGAATTCTACGAATTAAAATAAAAAATATGAGACGTTTGAAAATATTTATTTTAGTATGTTTTAGTCTAATCACAATTGGGCAAAGCACATCAGACGCTCAAAAATACGTTTGTCACGGCGTTTTGAATGGATATTCTGACCCCTACAACGCCATTCCTGTAATGAATAAGATGGTAGCGGCTGGCTGCAACGCCACCCAACTAACGGTGTATTGGGAGCGAGTATATCCGCAACCTAACTCAGAGCCTAATTTTACTCAACTCGATAATCAGATTAATCACGCAGTTAATAATCTCGGTATAAAAGTAGCTATTCGCATCCATCTTGGACGAAATTATGCACTTAGTAAGGGTTTTTGGAACGAAGAAGAGACTGTGAAAGATTTTAGAGGAAAAGTGCTGACTAATAATTACAACAATGGTCACTTTAGTTTTGCACATCAGCCATCGGTTGATAAAGCATCTGGATTTGTCAAAGAGGTTTGTGAACGATACAAAAATCTACAAAAAAGCGGCAAAATTATTTATATTTCGGTAGTAAACACGCCACAGCAAGAATTGGGTTTTACTTACCAAAACCAACAATGGCCAGAGATAGAATATGTGGCTCTTTTTGACCACTCCAAGTGGGCAATGATTAAGTTTAAAGATTGGGCAAGAGAAAAATATACGACAATTCGCACGCTAAACTCTTACTGGGGAACAAACTATAAAAGTTTTTTAGAAGTTGAGCCTTACGTAAATTGGTGGAACATCAACGATTCATTTAGAGGGCGTAGAGGAAAAGATTGGTACGTTTTTCGCCATTTAATGATTAAAAATTATCTTGACCAAATCATCAAAACCATCAAGTCAGTTGACCCATCATTTAAAATAGCCTGTGAGTATGGTGGTATTGCCGACAATCTTGCTTTGCTTCGTAATACTTTTGCTTTCAAAGATTTATCAGCCAATGCCGACTTTATAAAAACCTCAACAGATGATATTCAAAGTGACCTTATCTTTAGCAATACTAAACCCAACCAAAGAGCTTACACTGAGTTTGCTTCTTTTGGTGCTTCGTATGAAGAGGGTTACCTTATAGATGATGTCAAGCGAGCTGTTGATTATGATTGTGAGTTTATTATGCTCATCATCGAATCCAACGATCAATCTATGTATGAAAAGTTTTTACCTGCTGTGCAAGAAGCAATAAAAGGTATGAGACGTCCTATTGCTCCAGTTGTTTTTTCAGATTCAGTAAAATATCGCCTTTCGCAACTGACTGATAGTCGCGATTTAGTTATCAATGATTGGAAAACAAGGTCGAATAATGGCAAAAAAAAAGTGAAAGTAATTTTAGAGGAAGATTTAATTATTGAAAATAAAAAAATTGAAAATCCGTTGCCTGATGAGACCGAGTCAACGCAGACAGTTACACCGCCCCCAATAGTAATAACTCCGAATCTTCCTAATCAACTTCCCAGAGAAAGTATTAATCAATACACAAAAGAGATTGTTGTAAATCAGAATTTTCAGTTTCGGATTCCTGAAAACCTGTATTACGACACCGATGGTTTTATTGCATTTATCGAAGTAATTGAAGCTCCAAAATGGTTAGAATTTAATCGTTTTGAATTAAATTTTTACGGAAAAGCATCGTTTTTAGGCAAATACAAAGTAAAAGTACGAGTATATGATAATGCTGGTGGTATGATTGAATCGGCTATTTTTGTGGAAATTGTTCCTCCAATTATTGATTTTGAATTAATAAAAGCAGATTATTTCGACATCCCGTTTGAACAACACGGCTATCTCAATAACAATCAGACGGTCTATTTAGATAGAATTCCCGAACTCGTCAACATCTTAGCTCGCTGTAATCTGGATTCTATAAATATGGTTTTTGAGCTAAATGGCCCGTACAAATTTAAGCGTGGTTCTGATAGATTACCTTACAATGTTTTTGGTGAAGGTCGAGGTTTAAAATTCCCCGTTGGAACTTACACGCTCAGTGCCAAAGCCTATAAACAAGACTCCGTAATTTCATCCAAATCAATTCGGTTTTATGTAAAGGCATCAACCAATTCGTCGGATAATGTCATCGGCGATTGGACTGCTTACCCAATTCCGTTTTCCCAAATCTGCAACGTAAAGATTCCAGAAACCGAAGATATAGAAAAGCTTATTTTTGCGTATTATACGATGACAGGGAAAAAACAGACCATCAAAAAAGAACAAATCAATATTGTAGAAAAAACAGCTTATATTGATCTAAGTTACGCTGAAATTCCAACAGGAAATTATATTTTAGAAATTAGCCGAGGTACAGAAGTAATAAAGGCTATCAGAGTTAGTAAAAACAATTAAGATTTCGTAGGAAAGTTCAAATTGGACATTCCTATTTTGATATCTATTTAACTGAATATCAAATCTTTAACATAATAAAAAAAAAGAGTCTGGACAATTGCCCAAGCAATGGCACTGACGAGCATTTGTAATAAAATAGCTTTTTTATCGTAGCGAAAAGCCACGCTTAAAGATGCACCAACTGGCGGTGTAAACAAAAGTGGCGTAAGAAAAGCGATGCCAATTAAACCAAATTTTTGTCGGATTTTCACCCCAAAACGGGTCATTTTCGTAAACTTCTTAGTAGGTTTGTCTTTACGAAATATTTTTCGGATAAAATCGCCGGAAAAAACTATCATAGAAACCGTAATCATCATTCCTATAATTGAGCAAACTGCTGTTTCAATCCAAGATAATTTGATGGCCAGACCAGTCAATGGCCCTCCCGCAAACTTCAACATACTAATAGCAATTACCGACAAATACTTGGCAAAATTCATAATGGGGTATATTTTCTTATGCAATGATTCCTTGAGGAGCCATTTTTTGCAAAAAGGTGTAAATGATATCTAAATATGCAATAAAAGCTCACTAAGGTTTCAATGGTTCTTATGAACGATGAGCATAAAAACTAAAATAAGCTATCAATAAAGTTTTTCAATTTGCTAAATATTCCAGTGTTCAAAAACTTTATGATTACTCCTTTCATCATTACAATTGATGAAAATGAGTTGATTTTAAATTCATTCTCCATATATTTTTTTGCTTTTGTTTCGTTATTAGCATAAACATTTTGATTTGTATCTGATGCTGTCCCGCTTTGAGTTTCACAAAATGAGCCATGAGTAGCATCATTTTCAAAAGAGTAGTTTATAAAATGGTACCCTTTTGAAATCATACTATAAAACCAAGCTGCACCTGTATCACTCCCATCCCAGACTCCTCCAAAATATGGGGTATCACCTTTGGGTAAAACGACTTCTCTGTAAAGGCTTGTATTGATTAAACAAAAATGTTCATTCAATCTACATTCTGGTAAAGGAAAAGACTTTCCACTTTTAATTATTTCAAGACTTCTTTCGGTTCTAATAAAACCCTTTTGCTTATAAAGTTCAAGTGCTTCTTGTTGTGTTGGCTTGAATTGTGGAAATAGAGTTGAATTACACAATTTTGAAGTAAAAGCAGGGCAATTCCAGCATTGTCCAATATAACCTATTCCTGCAACAGGCTTTTCGTATTCCGTTACTTTACTTATTAATTTACCAAGTAAATCGCTGTGAATAAGCATATCATTGTGCAAGATTAGCAAATATTCAGACTTACAATTTCTCAAAGCATATTCATAACGGATATTAATAGAATCGTTAATACTTAAAGTAGTTGGATTGACATCTACCATCCATGGAAGGTGTTTTTTGCAGAAAAACACTTCTATTTTACTACTTATACTCTTTATATTTGCAATATCATTCCACGCTTCTTTATTTGGCTGTATTTTCTCTACTGACAAGAAGATTTTCCCTATTCGTTCTTCACTGTGTTTAAGTAAAGTTAAAATTGTAACCATTGTTTGATAAGGCTTACCGTAGTAACTAATACAAGCATCAATTTTATTATTCATATATTTTTATTCTAAGATTTTTCGAGTCTAACCTCGTCTGGTAATGATGACTATTGATTATTACAAAGATAACAAAGAAAGTAATAAGTTTGCCTAAAAAAAAAAGGTGGGTCAGCATCATTACTAAACAGTATAAAAATTACTCAGTAATGAGGCAAACTCATAATTAGTTGAATATCAGTTAGGGCTTACGCCAAAAATTAGGGTGAAAAATTAAGAAAGATTAATTTTGTAGGATGAAACTCACAAAATACCTCAAAGAAGTGATGGAATTAAGAGTAGTATTCTTGAAGATAAAGAACCTAAAATATATCTTAAAGACTGTTTGAATTAAATTTTATGAATAAAAATGAGCAGTTTTTTGTCAAGACAAGACTTTAAAACCGTACGACTGCCGCCGAAGTTTTGCAGCCGCAATGGATTTGAGCGAAATGAGGATTTTAATTACGAAGTATTGGCAAAAAAGCCATTTTTAACCTAACAATAACTCAAACGGTTTCTTACATTAGTCAGTTGAAAACGAGCTCCACTGACAGTTGGATGTAACCTTTCACGAAGATGGCTCACGTATTAGAACTGGAAATGCTTCTGAAAATATGAGTATCATTAGAAAATTATCTCTTTTTATTCTTAATCAAAACTAAGATAAAATAAGTTTGAAGCGTAAAAGAAAAAAGGCTGCAAGGGATAAACAATTCTTAATCAGTATTTTAAATAGTATTTAATATTTCGGTGCAGAAACATTGATTTCCAACAAAGAAATGCAAATTTTGTATAAAAATAATACATTGCTTTCAAAGCAGCCTATTAAACATATAAACGGTCATTTATACATATAAACAATAAACTAAAACTCATGAAATTATCACTACTTACTTTTCTGCTTACCTTTTTTTATTTAACAACCAAAGCTCAGGATGTTCCCCCCGAAACCCCTGAATTAATAAAACCTGACACTACCATGCCCGCTGACTCAACTGCCGAAGGCGAAGAGGAAGAGGAAGAAGGTGGCGAAGAGGAAGAGGAAAAAGATAATACTCCCGCCAAATTTCGCTACCGAATTGCGGCTGACGGTACATATACATCAGGAAACGTCAATCGTGCGTTGATTCAGTTTTCGTCAGCACTTGATTTCAATAATAGCAAAATCATCAAGTTTTCGAGTAGCCCATCTTATATTTATGGGCAGCAAAACAAAGTTTTGGCAGAAAAAGAACTTTTTGTTGACATCAGAACGAGTATTTTGCATGAAAGAAAATTTTATTATTTAGCCTTTACATCCTTCGAAAAAAGTAATCTCCGAAAAATCAATAACCGCTTTATTGGAGCGGCTGGTGTTGGACTAAAGTTAGTACAGAAGAGCCATGCCTACATATCGGTCACGAATGTTTTACTCTACGAAAAAACTGATTTTGTGATTAACGAAAAGTTTCCTGACCGTAACCTATGGCGTAATTCATCGCGTATTTTTGGCGAATATACTTTCCGTGATAGTAAGTTGAGTCTCTCACATACGCTTTTTTTACAGCCAAGTATTACTGAGAAAAACTTCCGCTGGAATGGCAATTTGATTCTGAAATATCAACTTTCAAAGAACATTAGCCTCCGTAGTTTAGTCGAAAACTCTTATGAAAGTATCGTAGTGCCTGGCCGACAAAACAATGATTTCCGTTGGACATTTGGAGTAGCTTATGAAGGAAAAAAGTAGCTTTTAGCTACTTTTTTTGTGGTTTATAATCATTAAAAATCTCCAACCATATTGAGCGAGAAAGGCGATAAAGTACAGGAGTTATCAGTACCGTAAAACCAACATAACTCCAGATATAAATTCGCCAATCGACTCTTGCATCAAAATAGACATAGTAAGCAACGGTAGCTGCCACAAAAAACATCATATTGATGATTGAACTGATATACATTGCTCCGTAAAAAAAACCACTTTCACGCTCGTATTTCAAACCACAAACAGAGCAGTTAGTGTGCATTTTTGATAATTTTCGCCAAGAGAAAAAACTTTTGTTTTCAAACAATTCGCCCTCTCGGCAACGTGGACATTTTAACCTAACGGTCGCTTCTAATTTATTCATATTTATTCTCTCTTCGAGAGGTTTTCTTTGTGTAAATTTATCGTAAGATTAGTTCTTTAATAATCACCCAACAGCCCACTACCAACACAAACCAACCAAAAGCAGGTTTAAGTTGGTCGCCATCTATTTTTTTCGATAAATAGCCACCTGCCAAAATTCCTGAGATTGTGAGTATTGCAAATTTCGTCAAAAAATACCAGTCGAGAGCTATTCCTGCCGAAAAATCTCCGATTGTACCAAAAGTAGAATTGATTGTAATAATCAAAAGTGATGTTCCAACAGCTTTTTTCATTGGTAATTTCGCAAAAACAACCATGGCAGGAATAATCATAAAACCGCCACCTGCACCCACAAAACCAGTCAAGATTCCAACTAAAATCCCTTCCACAAAAATGATCCAATAACTCACCTTATGCCCGATTTGTTCGCTTGGTTTTTTGTCGCTTTTTATCATTGAATAGGAAGCTCCAATCATTAAAACCGCAAAAATGAGCATTACCATCAGATTCTTAGAAACCTTAAAATCGGCCGACTGATAAACAACTTGTGGAATATGCGGCATTGCGAATTTTCGCATCAAAAACACCATAATGAAGGCAGGAAACGAAAAAAAGAGGCCTTTTTTTAAATCGACCAAGCCTTTTCTAAAATAATCTATCGAGCCAACCAATGATGTAACTCCAACTATAAAAAGCGAGTAAGTTGTGGCCATTGTTGGCGGAATACCAACAATATATACCAAAACAGTAATAGTCAGTATAGAGCCACCTGCTCCTACTAAACCAAGCGTTATGCCTATGATAAAAGCAAATATAAACCCTATAATTTCCATAGATTTTAATCAATTCTAACTTTCATAGAATATTGCAATTTATAGAAATTAAATACCAATACGTAACTTTTATTGTATTTTTCTAATATACTTAATTGATAAAAAAAGTATATTTTTGTGAGGGATATTGAAAAAAATAACCAAAAACTATGAATCTAAAAAATGATGATTAAATTTGCTAAAAACCTATCCCGGTGGCAAACCGTCAAATACTATGTTTAAAAAAATTACACTTCCTTTTATTAAAGTTTTTCTTCCCTTTATTGCTTCTGTGGCTTTGGCCCAAATCGAAAAAGCACCCAATCGTGCCGAGGGCGAATACGCCAATCGTACCATCATTAGAGGAGTAACCCTAATCAATAGTACAGGAGCTCCGCCCGTTGGTCCCATTGATATTGTGATTGAAAAAAACAAAATTGCTCAAATCAAACAAGTGGGCTACCCAGGCGTACCAATTGACCCAAAAAGTCGCCCAAAACTCAACGAAGGAGATAAAGAACTCGACTGCACTGGCATGTATCTTATGCCAGGTTTTATAGATATGCACGGCCACATTGGCGGAAAACAACAAGGCACTCCTGCCGAATACGTTTTCAAACTGTGGCTCGGTCACGGTATCACGACGATTCGTGACCCTTCGGCTGGAAATGGACTCGAGTGGACGCTTGACCAAAAACGTAGAAGTGAGAAAAACGAAATTACAGCCCCACGTATCAAAGCCTACACTGCTTTTGGTATGGGAAGTGATAAACCTATTAACACACCCGAAGAGGCACGTCAGTGGGTACGAGATAATGCTGCAAAAGGTGCGGATGGAATCAAGTTTTTTGGTGCAGAACCTGCGGTTTTCAGAGCAGCTTTGGAAGAAAACAAAAAAATCGGACTTCGCTCGGCTTGCCATCATGCTCAACTCGAAGTGGCGAGAATGAACGTTTTAGCAACGGCAAAAGCGGGTTTAACTTCAATGGAACATTGGTATGGCTTGCCAGAAGCTCTATTTGATGAGCGTACCTTGCAAAATTACCCTGCCGATTATAATTACAGTAATGAGCAAAATCGTTTTGAAGAAGCAGGAAAACTTTGGAAGCAATCTGCTGAGCCAGGTTCTGTCAAATGGAATCAAGTAATGGACGAGCTTTTGAAAATTGATTTTACGCTTGACCCAACTTTCAATATCTACGAAGCTAATAGAGATTTAATGATGGCTCGACGTGCCGAATGGCATGATGATTATACACTTCCAGCCGTTTGGCGTTTTTATGGGCCGAGCCGTATTTCGCACGGGTCGTATTGGCTAAATTGGGGAACAGAACAAGAAGTTGCGTGGAAAGAAAACTATCGTATTTGGATGCGTTTTGTAAACGAATATAAAAATAAAGGTGGCCGAGTAACCACTGGTTCGGATTCTGGCTTCATTTATCAGCTTTACGGCTTTGCATATATTCGTGAACTTGAGTTATTGCGTGAAGCAGGTTTCCACCCACTTGAAGTGATTCGTGCGGCAACCATCAAAGGAGCAGAAGCACTCGGAATGGCTGACCAAATTGGTTCGGTAGAAGTCGGAAAATTAGCCGATTTTGTAATTACTGAAGAAAATCCTTTGGCGAATCTTAAAACACTTTACGGCACAGGAGCTATCAAAGTTACTGATAAAAACGAGGTTACGAGGGTCGGTGGCGTAAAATATACTGTAAAAGACGGTGTAATTTATGATGCTAAGAAACTCTTGGCTGATGTTCGTAAAATGGTTTCTGAGGCCAAAGTGAAAGAAAACTTTGAGATTACCCAACCTGGTATTCCACAAAAAGGAGCATCAAAAGTACAGGGAGCTGAGAAGAACTAAATGTTTCTTTTAGAAACAATTATTACGAAGGAAGCCTTCGCTGGGCGACACTTCGCTTTGAGCGAGTGTCGCCCATCGAAGGCTTCCTTTTTATCTTTTATATATTATTATATTAAACCACCACAACATCTAAAGGAGCAATTACTGGCGTTTCTTTCTTTTCTTCTGGAAGAATAAAATTCAATGGATCTGCTACTTTTTCTTGTAAAAGAGCAATTTCAAGCACTTCTTCTACATAATCAACGTAATGAAACGTTAATCCAACGGTATAGACTTCGCCTACTTCTTCGACATCTTTACGGTTTTTATAACACATAATGATGTCCTTAATTCCTGCACGTTTGGCAGCTAAGATTTTCTCTTTGATACCTCCAACTGGTAAAACTTTTCCACGAAGTGTAATTTCACCAGTCATGGCAGTATTTGCCTTTATCTTGCGTTGCGTAAACATCGAAGCCATTGAAGTAAGCATCGTAATACCCGCAGAAGGCCCATCTTTTGGTACTGCTCCTTGTGGAACGTGTACGTGAAGGTCGTAATTTTGGAAAATTCGATAATCAATTCCAATCTTTTCCGCATGAGATTTTAGATAAGAAAGAGCCGTAATTGCCGATTCCTTCATCACATCGCCCAACTGACCAGAAAGCGTAATTTGACCTTTGCCACGACTTAGACTTGACTCTATGAAAAGAATATCGCCTCCAACCGAAGTCCAAGCCAAACCTGTAACAACACCTGGAACGTCGTTTCCTTCGTATAAATCTCTATCAAAAATTACTCCACCGAGCATTTTTTCTACGTGTTCGACTTTTACAGTTTTTGCATATTCTTCGTCCATCGCAATTGATTTGGCAATCTTACGAATTAATGACCCAATTTGCTGTTCCAAACGTCGCACACCCGACTCACGAGTATAGCCCTCGATTACTTTCTGAATGGCTTTATCGTCGATTTTTAAATCTTTTGGCTTAATTCCATGCTGTTCTAATTGCTTCGGAACGAGGTGTTTGCGAGCAATTTCTATCTTTTCCTCAACGGTATAGCCCGAAATTTCAATAATTTCCATCCTGTCTCGCAATGGCCCTTGAACGGTGTCGAGCGAGTTGGCAGTTGCGATGAAAAGCACTTTCGAAAGGTCATAATCAACTTCCAAATAATTATCTTTGAAAGCGAAATTTTGCTCAGGGTCAAGCACTTCGAGCAAGGCCGACGAAGGGTCGCCACGTTGGTCTCGGTTTACTTTATCAATTTCATCCAATACAAAAACAGGATTTGATGATTTTGCCTTTTGTAAATTCGTAATCAATTTTCCAGGCATTGCTCCGATATACGTTTTGCGGTGTCCACGAATTTCGGCTTCGTCATGCAAACCACCAAGTGCCATTCTGACGTAATTTCTGCCCAAAGCTTTTGCGATTGATTTTCCCAAAGAAGTTTTACCAACTCCTGGTGGGCCGTATAAACACAAAATTGGGGCTTTCATGTCATTTCTGAGCTTCAAAACTGCCAAATATTCTATGATACGCTCTTTTACTTTTTCAAGACCAGAGTGGTCGGCATCTAATATTTTTTTGGCACGTTTGAGGTCAAAATTATCTTTTGTATATTCATTCCATGGTAAATCAACCATTGTTTCGGCATAATTCAATGAAACACCGTATTCGGGCGACATCGAATTCATACGTAAAATTTTGTTCAATTCTTTACTAAAATGGTCATTAGCTTCTTTTGTCCACTTCTTTTTTAAGCCTTTTGCCCGGAGTTTTTCTACTTCTTGGTCAGGCGATTCCATGCCCAATTCTTCCTGCAAAACCTTGATTTGTTGACGCAAATAATATTCCTTTTGTTGTTGGTCAATATCAATACTTGCTTTGCTCTGAATATCACGCTTGATTTCCAACAATTGAATCTCCTTCATCATGTGTTCGAGTAGCTTGTGGGCTTGTTCGCCACCGTCGAAAGTTTCAAGAAGTAATTGCTTTTCGCTTATTTCGATGTTGAGATTGGATGAAAGAAAATGAGTCAAGAAACTCGGACTATCAATATTACTGATAGCCATTTGGGCATCGCGTGGAATATCGGGATTGAGGTTCAGAATTTTATAAGAAGCTTCTTTCAAGCTCCGAATCAGTGCTTTTGTTTCTTTCTTGCGTACATTCGGAAAACTTTCTGGAATATACTTCACCTTTGCCATCAAATGTGGGTCGGTTTGGGAATACTCTTCGACCTCAAAACGACGACGACCTTGAATGATAACTGTTACGTTTCCATCGGGTAACACAATCATTTTCAAGATATGGGCAATCGTTCCGACTTTAAATAAATCGTCGGGAGTAGGTTCATTTTGTGTGTTGCGTAATTGTGCTATGACACCAACGGTACGGTCGGAGCGGTAGGCTTTTTTTACCATTTTGATAAATTTCTGGCGAGTAACCGTGACTGGTATCACGATACCGGGAAATAAAACGGTATTTCGTAAAGATAAAAGAGCCAAATCTATTGGCAAATTGTCTTCATTTTCCATTACTTCTTCTGGCGAAGCAATTTCTATCATTTCAACGTTTTCAACGTCTTGCCTTGCCATTACAAGTCTTGAGATAAGGTCTCTATTCATTCACCACTATATTTTTATGCCGTAGATTTGAAACTGATTTTATTGATTTCATTGGTTTTGCAATGAAGTCTTTATTATCTAATTTCAATAACGGATTTAGTTAGATTAAAATCTTGTTTTGATGTAATTTTTCGTAAATATTAATAATCGAGGCCTTAACAAAGGTACAAGATTATCTGACAGATTGGCTGGTTTAAAATATTAAAACTTTCTGACAATTAAAACATTTAAGGGGAAAATTATTATTTCAATACTCATGCCAAGGTACTCATGCATGGCAGTTTGGCAGGAAAATGTTTTTGTGATTAATAAATGCCTATACCCTACTGGCAATATGACTTGGAAGTTGATAAATCCAAATCTCACAATCTTATACACTCGGCACTTTGATTAAACGCAGGTTTTTTGATGATTTTTTATTTACTTTGGGAAATGGTTCAATAATCATCAAACCTAACGCATTAATGAAAAAAATCTTTTTCCTTTTCCTCTTTATTATCAATACTTTATCAAGTTTTGCACAAAAAGAGCCTGATTTTCTGAAAAACTATAATAAACGTTGGGTAGATTCGGTTTTTACGACTTTAACACTGGACGAAAAAATTGGGCAATTGCTCATGCCCCGTGGCAATACTTCGGGCCGGCCACACGACGTAGAAAAACTCAAAAATTGGGTAAAAGATAACCGAATCGGTGGAATTGTGATGTTTGCTGCTCCACCAACTGTGCAAGCACGCATCGTAAACGAGCTACAAGCATTATCAAAAGTTCCGCTTCTAATTGGGATGGATTTGGAATGGGGTTTGGCCATGCGACTGGACAGCACGGTGCGTTTTCCGTATCAAATGACACTCGGGGCAATGCAAGGTAACGAAAAATTACTTTATGAAATGGGCGTTGAAGTAGGCAAACAATGCCGCAGAATGGGTGTGCATATTAATTATGCTCCGGTGGTTGATGTCAATATTAATCCAAATAATCCCGTTATCAATTTCCGTTCATTTGGTGAAAACCAAGAGGATGTTGCCAATAAAGCCCTCGCTTATATGCAAGGAATGAATAGCGAACATTTGCT
>Ga0209189_1001193_pt1 | contig 19848 bp, 36 predicted proteins | sample C_130820_EF_Meta_FD_187308 | JGI IMG/M metagenome (GOLD analysis project Ga0209189, IMG submission 187308) | Freshwater microbial communities from Lake Croche, Canada to study carbon cycling - C_130820_EF_MetaG (SPAdes) (version 3) | ecosystem: Environmental > Aquatic > Freshwater > Lake... | reverse complement strand
GAACGGTGATGCATGCAATATTCAAAAAAGTAGCAGTGCAATGGAAGATTGCATTTGGCTGGGCAGCAAAAATATTGGATTAAAAGGCTTTATTCATACATACGGTAATCCATCTTGGCGAGACGTTACCGACGATCAAATCAAAGAAAAATTTGGTTTTCAAGACATTATTGCCAACAATCGCATGCACCTTAGCAGAGAGCAAGTCGCAGAAATCTTGCCGATTCTCCAAAAATTCGTTGACACTGGAGAGATTTAGAGCATACTAACCTCACGCTTTGCCTAAAGATATGAAATCTTCTCTCACTAATGTTCTCAGAAAAGAAATTGTCGGCAAAAAGATTGCCAAGCAGCAAGGGGTACATGAAAACTATTGGGGCAAAACCATAACTGATGTTAATCCTAGCTGGGGCAGATATAGAGATTTTTATCTATCTTATATGATTGTCACCAATGCTGAAGGGAATAATATTTTAATGGTTGACATTGATTTTGAATTGGAGTTTCAATAGATATATTTAATATGAAATATACGCCAGAAAACATTACTCATTTAGAACCAAATCAAATCTTTGTTTACGGAGCGAATTGTGGCGGCAAGCATGGTGCAGGAGCCGCAAAATTAGCCTTGCGTTGGGGCGCAAAGATGGGAGAATATGGCCTGAACGGTCAGACCTATGGCATCCCCACAAAAGACAAGAAAATTCAAACCTTGCCCCTTGACAAGATCCAGCTTCATGTTAATGATTTCCTTGCGACGGCGTTCTCTCACCCTGAATATGAATTTTTACTAACAAAAATTGGCTGCGGATTGGCTTTATACGAACCAAAAGATATCGCTCCTCTTTTCAAAGCAGTTAAAACTGGTGTTTTTGATAATGTAGTTTTGCCAGAAGAGTTTTATAAATATATTTAATATGACAACTAAACAATCAATCGACGACATCGTCGCTAAAACTTTTGTTGGTAAAAAGTTCATTAGTTCTGAATTTACCAAACTAGACGAAATGCTTTTAAACTCTGTTGGAAGTGAGTTTGCGTTGAGTTATTATAAATTCGAAACAGATGTAAAAGTCGCAGATATCGTAGGAAAAACAATAAAAGAGGTTGAAATTATTCCTGTTAGTTATTGCGATGTTGGTATCGCGCTCAAATTTGAAGAGTTCCGTCATTGGCTTTTCTTTTACATTGACGATGCAATCACTGTTGAAGATTAAAACTTGACATTCGCCACGCATTCACTAAGATCACCGCACAAATTATGAAAATCTCTCACAAAGGCGTTGAATACATTCTGGATATCGAAAAAGCAATTGAATTAGGCTTAATGCAGTCGCGCAAGCTTAATTCTGGCGATGTTTTTTGGAATCAAGGGTGCGAAGGATTCGGTCTTTTGATTATTAATGTTCAATTTCAAAAAGATCAATGGATTATTCTTTACAACAGAATCGGACCTTATAGCGACCAAGATTTTAATCAGGGCCGTTTTTTGTCAGAACAAGAAATCTGGAAGATTTTAGATAAGCATAAAGCCGTTTTCTTTAAAAACATTTCTAAAGATGTCTCAAATTTAATCGATTAAGTAATCAAAGTCTAGCGCATGAATATTTACCGTGCTCGCTGGAAGAACGCTCTTCGCAAGGCTGCGAAAGTGAATCGAATGCTCAAAAAGGGCTTTCTTATTCTTGAAAAGAACGGAGAAAAAGTCATCCCTTTTCAATTTGATTCTGCATCTCGCACTCTTTATCAAGAGACTAAAACGCCCGGTCATACTTTCAGATACATGATGTTTCAAGATGATAAACATTATGATCATGGCTTATACGCTCCTATTAAGCAGTTCAATAAAAGATTTGAAGGTTGGTTAGCAGTTAATCCAAAGAACCTGAGAAAGTTATTTTAAATATGGACAAAAACATCGTCATCGACGGCACCGAATATAAAATCAATCTAGAAAAAGCTATCAAAGATGGCTATCTGCAAAAAGCTGAGAAAGCTGAGAAGCGGAAAGTAGGTCAAATTTACAAAAGTGCAGATTTTGGTGAGCTTTATATTGTCGCGAACCTTGGCCGAGGCGAAGCTGCGCTTATTGGTTTATATGGAAAAGGGAATCGCTACATGGACCCTGTAGAAATTCGCAACACAGAAGACATTTCAGACGACGAATGGGCTGCTATGGCAAATGAAGATTTTATTTTTGTTGCTGAAACCTTTGCCGACATTTGAAAAAATCAATTGACTCGGCGGCGACAATAACATAAGCTGTCAGCACAATATCAATAGGAAGAAAACAATTGACTTTGGTATAAAACCTGATAACCTCTTATCACATGAAAAATAAAACTGCTAACATGTCAAAAGCTCAACTCAATATCCAAAAAGAAATTGAGAAGCGTAATAGTCTATTCAAGAAGGCAACCAAGGCTGAAAAGCGTGTGCTGATTGCCAAGGACGTTATCGCCCAAATCAAGGCAAATCGGTACGTCGCCACAAGCGGGGCGTTTGTTGAAGCTGAGTTTAATTCTGATATTGATGATTTTTCTCATATTTTAAATGAGGCGCATTATCTCATGGGAGCAAAACTCAAAGAAGCAGATGTTGCCGTTAAATATAATATTTCACTTGAGAAAGCAAAAGAAGGAATTAACTTTGTCAAAAAGCCTTTGCGTGAAGCGTATCTGGATGGCACAGTTGAAAGCTGCAATGTTTGTGCTTTGGGCGGCTTGTTCATGAGTTGCACTTTATACAACAACAAAACCAAGCTAGATGCTTTGGGCAGGTTTGGAGAAGCGTCGGATCTTGGTGACTTCATAGATCAAGAAGAGCCTATTTCCAATGGACTAGACAAGTTCTTTTCTCGGTCGCAGCTTGAATTGATTGAACAAGCCTTTGAAGGCGGTGATGGTTATTTTGGAGACGGTTGTTATACCCATGATGCATACAATGATGATGGCAGAAACTATTACACATATGCAGATAAATATCCAAAAGATAATGATCTTATGATCGCCATCATGGATAATATCGTAAAAAACAATGGTACTTTTGTTCCTGAAAAGTTTAAAATAGTCTGTATAAAAAACGACTTCTTTTATCGCGCATTCTAATTTGATTGGGGCTACTATTGTTGGCTATAATTATAGCGGAGTTGAATTAAACCCTCCTCAAAAGATTGTTGCCGTATCAATGGAAGACAGTGGTTTGGTGGTATATACCCATGATGAACGTGGAGTCGTATATCGACGGGATTTTGATGGATGCGTTTTAAAATTTTGAGAATGAATTTAGAGGGTCAATTATTGCTAAATCCCTAATAACTCAGTCGCCCAAGCTGTTTCGTTAGGGATTTTTCATGCCAACGGCACAGGTTCGGCGGCTGTATTGTTTAGTTCTGATCTTTTTAGTTGTTGAAATATCACTGTGTATAGTATATAATATAGATGAATAAAGCAGGTGATAATTGAGTAAAAAACAGTATAAAAAACATGCTGATTTTAGATGAGAAAAAAAGGGTAAAAAAGAGCTGAATAAGTAGTGATATTTGATGTGAAATTGTGAAATGGTAAATATTTATAAAAACATCGATTTTATTGGGGTTTATTGATGTTTTATGGGTCTAATTTAGATGGTTTAAGAGCCTCCACCACTGTATTTTACTATATACATTTTATACATAGATATATATATACAATATACAGTATAGAATAAACATAAAAGATATAGAAAGAACAAAATAAAGAAGGGAAAAAGGTTAGTGTCACACTTTTTACTATTTAAATCTTAAAAATCTTCAACTGCTACTGACAATACACGGGTTTTCAATAACTTGTGTATTTTTTTTTATTTATTATTAATATGCATATTTGGGCCTGTTTTTGATGTTTTTTTGTATTGACTACCGGTGCGAATGCTGTATGCTGGCGCAGACAAATGAATAAAACGCAAAAAATGCAAATAATTATGTATAAATATGCATATTTACTATTTGGATTCTACTTTTTTCTGATGCTTCACCGGGGCAACATTAAACCGTATGGAGATAATGCGTTGTTGTGGTATGGTTTTGTAGTTAATTTGATTATATTTTCTTATTTTATTTTCATTAACGGTACCGCGTTTGGTATCAGAACTACACTGAATAATATAGATCAAATAAAGAAAGATTTCATACAAGAAATAGACTCAAATAAAGAAATTTAATTTGCGCCGCTTTGTTTATTTTTACCGGTTTTTGGGCCTGTTTATTAATATTTTCCTTAATATAGAATGAAAAAATTAGAAAAAGAATTCACATCATTAAAATTTAATTTCAAACAAATAATGCGCGAAAAAGATTTTGCAATATACGAAAGAACTTACGAAGACGGCAAACATAAACATTACGAAGCCATCAAAATAAAATCACACAATGGATATGAAATAGCCGGAGTTAAAATCGCGCCGAGCGAATGCTATCCCGGTTCTAACAGTTGGGGAATAGATGGTTTTACATGCCAGACAAGAGAAGACGCGGTTAAAACATTGAACAGGATGATAAAAGAAGACTGCGCATATAAAGAAAGAATGCTGAAAAAGCTTAATAAATAGAACACAAATAAGCGACTTCATTTTTGAAAATCGCTTTATAAAAAAAGTGTTATTTTTGAATTTTAATCATTGCGCCAAACAACACTTAAGTCGGGCGCTGCGAATTAGTTTATTATTTTCTAGCAAGTATTTGACAATGTTTATTGCTAACTACAGATGTTGAAATATTAAACTCGAAACAACAAATAAGCTAGTATATTTAAGGTTTATGTAAATCTTAATCCAAAATATCAATCTATTAAGAAGTAACTCTTTTGTCTGTAAAACGCAGCTGTTGATCCGTTCCGCCGTATTTGCGACTAATCAAAGGAGACAATACAGAATAAAGAACTACAATATGTTACATTGAAATTCGTAATTGGGAAATTTATTTACACTATATTTATTTTTAAATATATAATTCACTTTAAATGCCAATTCTTTAAACATCGTCGATCCCTGTTTAACTGAAATTAATTTTATTTTTTCATTTTCTAAGATTTTCTTTTTTAGATGGTCTCTGATGAGCTGCATTTCAAATTGAGATTCTGTTTTAAAAAAGTTATCAGCTTTTATGTAATGTTGTAACCCATTTATTTCTACAGCTAAATTAAATTCTAGCAAATAAAGATATATTTCTAAACCAATTAACCATTTTGGGCGATAATTTTCTAAAATCTTAGCTTCTGGAAACCAAATTATAATCTGTTTTTTTACCAATTCTTGAATAAAAGACATATATTTACACAACTTTTCAAATATTCTCAAATATGAATGAGTTTTTGCGTAATAAGGGTATATGTATATACACTATTGAATGACTAGATGATATTTTAATAAAAGAATAGAATAAAACAAATTGCGCCAAAGATAAATTACGCCGAAAGTATTGACAAGGTGCGCGATTCTGATATACTGTACGCAACATAAAGATGCTGTAAACAATGAATAAACTTTTTGATCCGTATTTATTTGGGTTGTTGCTTGTTATAGGCGTAATAACATTACCTATGGTAATAGGAATTTTTATTCTTATCTACGCGGTGTTTTATCTGTTTTCTCACTTTTTTTTAAATTAAGAAATAGCGTATGAATATTAATATCTCATTTGAGACAAACGACGAAGTTAAAGAAGAAACTTTCTCAAGTGAAGTATTATATATACTAGATCAAATAAAAAATGCAGCTTTGGATAGTAAAAATAGCGCCCCAATTAATCGCAGCTTGAAAAACATCGCTGGCGATCATGTGGGAAATGTTCGGGTTCAGCGAAAAGCCTATTGACATCGGCGCAAAAACGATCTATAGTCACGACATGCTTTACAAGTACATCGGCATGTCGCCCAGCGATAAAATTGCTCCCAGAAATCAGTTCGTGGTTGAAGTTTCTCAAGAAGAGTTTGACTATATTCGCAAATATCCGTATCCTTCATACATGAGGGGCACATTAGCCGTCGCTCCTCAAAAGCTATCGGGATTTTGCACGAGACTCGGCACAACCGGCTCTTATGTCAATCCTTTTTACGAACAGCACACTGGTAATTGGCCAGTTTGGTTACGAGTTGATCAGTAAATAATTTCTTATACAGAAGTAAAATAAGGGTATTGTAGCGAATTGTTTCTATAATAATTTGGTAGCATAACAACCCGTTGCGTAACTACATAAAATCGCGACCTTCTGTATTCACTTTCTATATCTTATCTCAAATATACAAATCATTGTTATAAACATGTTGACAAATACATGAAATAAAGATATATTAAACAAAGTCAAATATGACTATTACACAAACACTAAACAAGACCAACGGTCGTTTCACGACCCTCGTAGTAAATAACAACCAAAATCGCACAACTTACTGCGCCCGAATCCTCGGAGCCACGGAAAAGACTGTACGATTCCAAGACGTTAACTCTGGCCAAGTTCGTCAAGTTAAGACAAATAATATTGTTTATGCTCGCAGTGGCCAGACTAGTTTTGGTCGCCGTTAATTAATATAACGACAAATAATAACATCCCAGTTAAATCCTCTTTTTGGATTTAACTGGGTTTTTCTTTTTTTACCAAATACAGTATAATACGATATAAGAGCAGATATAATACAAGATAACATTATATAAGATATAACACGATATAAGATAAAAGATATAAGATAAAAAAAATTGACGTAAGTTGTTGAATAAGAAGGACTTACAAATGGGGCCCCTCTCTTATGTAAGTTGTTGATATTCAAGGGGTTACACAAAAGGGGGGCCCCGTTCGTAACTCGTTGATTTCCAGGCACTTACACAGATGGCACAATTCCTGCCCCCAGCAAGTCGCATGCCAAGCGGCGGCAAAGCGGGCAAAAAAAAACCTCCCTTTTGGGGAGATTCGCGATTGTCAAACTTAATTCGCTGACATGTTGAGTTCGTCCGCCGCCTTCAACACGACCTGCCCACGAGACACAAGCGTATTGAAGTTACCCCGTTCGAACTCAGGATCTGCGTCCTTCTTGCTAGTGAACAAGCGCGAAAAGAAATCTTGCTTCTTGCGGGAACCTGCGCCGAATTCGGAGGACAGGGTTTGCTTCATGCGAAAACCGAGCTTTTCCTCGCCGCCAGTGCTTTCGTGACTGTAAAAGTCAGTCACGGCAGAAAAAGCGTCGAGAAGAGTTTCGCCACCGTTTCCAGCGCCATCTTCGAACAAGTCGGTCAAACGACCGATGGTGTTCAGCGTGCGCGTGCTGATTCCCTTTTCTTCGTCCGAAACCCAACCGGCAAACAGTGCGCGAGCTTCCGCGATTTGAACCGGAAATTCATTTGCGATCTCCAAAGCCTTCTTGAATTGGGCATTGACTCCGACGAAGTTGTCAATCGCCTTTTCCATGTTCTCGATCTTTGGGATCATGTTTTTGGAATGGCGGATCTTGAAACGGAACTCGCCTGAATAGTCACCCATTACGATGTTAAAGGTGTTACTACACACGACGCACGTTGATGAATTGACGCCGTACAGGTTGGTGCTTTGGTCGATGCTGTCCAAAAGAGAAAAGCGATTCTTAAAAGAGCGTTCACCAACTTTATACTCGTCGACTTCCGTTCCTAGCTTGACCGTGACGAAACGGCGGCAACGGTCGAAAAGAGTACCTGCCGATTCGATCACTGCGCCGCTACCACCGACGCTGTTGTTCACAATTTCCCAAAAACGCTGGTTGGTGATGGCGGTGTATGTGTCGGCAACGGGAACGCCAGCGGGTTGGCCGTCATCGGTGCATCGGAAATATCCCCAACCCTCAAGCGGGGTGTCATTTCCAACCAGCAAAGGCTGGCGTTCAATTTCGTAAGGGAAGGCGTCGACGAATTCGATAGCAGGCTTGACAATAGTGCCGCCGTGCCAAGCCATTTCGAGACCAACGTGAATATCGCGGAGAGAAGCGTTGCGAGCCATAAGTTTCAGAAGTCAAACAGACGTTGTTGTTGTAACTGACAAGAAGAGAATGCCTGATATCTTGAAAGTGCGCAACGGTTTTTTCGATTTGTTTCACGTTTTCTTTGTGACTGGTCGGCAAAACATGAAGCGTGCCAAGTCTGAATTTTTTGTTAATTTTTTTTGCTTTCTTCTGTTGACACGCTTTGCAGAACCTGGTATAAGCGTGTGTAACTCGTTGATATTCAACGACTTACGTCGGCGGGGGGCCGTGCTGGGCAAAACAGTTGTAAGTTGTTGATTTGCAGGCAGTTGCGAATGGGGCCCCCCTTCGTTGCAAGTCCTTGATATTCAGCAACTTACGACAAAGAGGGGCCCTAGCTGTAACTCGTTGATTTCCAGGTGTTTACAAAAGTCAAGTTTTATTTTTAAAACAAACAACAAAAATCCCTTGCGCTTGTAGTACAAGTGTCTATTGTAAAGGTATGGATTTTGAAACGCTAAAAAAACAGATAGAAGATGAGATTTTAAAAACTTATCTTACTGCGGAAAAGTACTTTGGCGCGTGTTTTGATTTGCCTGTCGTCACGTACACCTTGCGCGGTCGCACCGCAGGAGTGGCCCGCCACTCAATCAATACGATCAATTTTAACAAACAAATTTTACTTGACAACCCTAGCGACTTCATTAAGCGCACACCTGCACACGAAGCCGCCCACCTTATTGCTTTTAAGATGTTTGGGGTTTTTATTATGCCTCACGGCAAAGAATGGAGGCGCGTTATGGTTATGCTGGGCCTTTCGCCTGTAAGGTGTCACAGCTATGTAGTCAAAACTGGACATGAATATATTTGCAAGTGCAAGGATAAAATTTATAATCTTTCCACCGTTCGTCACAACAAGATTCAAAAAAGTAAGCAATTTTGGTATTGCAAACTCTGCGGAGAACAGCTAGTGTGGAAGAAGCTTTGCTGCGAAGAAAGAACTTTGATCCCAGTTTAATCAATCTTTTATGACAAAAACGACTATTAAGTTTTATACCGAATCCGTTTATGGTGTTGATCGTGAAAAGTTTTTGAATCACACTCAACGAGATATTTATAAAGCCTTGACTGGCAGGCTTACTCTCGATAGTATCTCTCGCGAACTACTTCGCGACTTGACTGGTGGTGGTATTGAGTTTGAACAAGTTATAAACCCTAAACATACCCAGTGTGTCGCATAATTAGTTTTTATGAATGGAATTATTTGTTATTATTAGTATTTCTCTTTTGTTGTTAATTAGTCAAAACAAAAAACATAAAAAATGAGCGACAACATTCAATTCAAAAGTAAGTACAAATTGAACGCTGGCCATCTTGGCGGCGATACTGGTCACGGATACGAGATTCCGCCTGACGCTTGTGATCTTTGGCACTCGAAGTTTCGCGAATGGGAGATTCGTCGCGGCTTTGCGCATCCGAATTCATTTGGTTCTCACGTCAAGTTGCGCGGCGTCGCTTTACGAGCTAAAACCGCATATTTGAATAAGTTGGCCGCACAAGCCAAAAAAGAATCAGCTAAAAAAAAGCCAGCCAAGAAAAAAAGTATTAAAAAGTAATTGACGATGCATCGATTATCATTTATAGTCTTTAAACGATGACACTTTCACAGTTCCAAGCCGCTTTTGCAATCGCCAAGGATTTTAGCCGAGATCTGAGCAAGGTGGACGACGGCATTCTTTTCGGATTTGGTTTGTTGGGTTTCGTGCCCATCCACACGACGTTAGAGGCGGTCGCTAAAACAATTCGGTGGCAGGCTTTGCAGATGAACGGAGAATGGGATTCCGAAGCCTTAAACGAAGTTGCAACGCTTGGCAGAAAGAATTTTTTGATTCTCGGTTGACTTGTCGCGAAACGGTGATAAAGTATTTATGTAAATAAGATTTTGGTTGTATGTCGGTAGTGCACAACTGACGAACAACCCGGTGCTGTGGGAAAAGTTGAACACCCCCTTTCTGCCGTATAAAAGAATAAACGACAAACTCATGTTCTTCTGCTGGTGTATTCAAAGTAGCGAATAAACCAAGCGAGGTTGCTGAAAAGCGTTCAAAGTAGCGAACGGTTATCCCCTCTTATCTTCTGAGGTTAATAGATGATTGACGGTGTGAATAGAACATCTAGTTTTTAATAAATTCGCTATTTATTAATAGTATCTAGGAGTCTGTGGCGATTAGCTACCGCCACAGGTTCGAAAACTAGAAGAGCCAGAGTAAGGACACCTCAAAGTCTTTATTCTGGCTTTTTTTTATAATGTATTCGTCTTGTATTGTAAATAATAAACAAATAAATAATAAATAATAGCGGTTTAAATAATACAATTTAAATAATAAATAATTGCCGACATATATGATAAAATTATAAACCGTTGATTATCAACGAGTTACGAACGGGGGCCCCCTTCTGTGTAAGTCCTTGATATTCAAGGGGTTACAAAAAAGAGGGGCCCCATTTGCAAGTCCTTGTGTTTCAACGACTTGCGCGGGGGAAAATTTCCCTTGCCTTTCTTAGCGTTTACACCTGTCAATGCTGTTTGTACGTCACGACCGCTACGTTTCGATCCCAACAGTTGCGACAAGTCAAACATTTATTTCCTTGGCTTGAGCTTGGGCAAGTGAATTCTCCCTTGCTTACTGCGGAAGCTACAACGCCATACTTTTCAGCAATTGCAATCGGTGCCTTGCCTTCTAACATAAAAGCGGAAAGCCGCACCGTCAAATTGACAGGGAATGCACCGTTTTTCTTTACGTACTGCGAAACGATTAAAAGCTCTTTCGTTGGCAGCCAGAAAGCGATATGTGGAAGATTTTTTGCAATTTGTACAATGTCTTCTAACATTTTAACGGATTGAACGTCGCCGGAATCAAAAAATCGAAAAAAACCGGAAGCTTCCGTTCCTCCAATCGCAATCGTCATTGCCGCAATCCAAGAGGCGTCGCCGATCTTATCGAAACGACGTTGCATTGCATTTTTTACGTTCGGAAAACCGTAATTGCCTTTCAACGCGTAGCATTTAGAGCAAACGCTATCTTTTACCTTCCTTAGCTTACCTCCTGTCTTGCACAGCCAAGCCGGAATTGAAAAGGATTGGCAAGGCATCTTTGACGGAGCGGAAAACCCTCCTACAAATTCCACCGCTTGTTTGACAGTCATTTTTTGCATGTGCTGAATTTATTCCAAGGCTGCGATGCGCGCAAGCTTTTTTGCAGAAATCTCGTTTTCAATTTGTTGGCGGAAAGATTCGCTTTCGGCCCACACCATTTTTGCAAAGGTGCGGCGGTTTTGAGAGTCAAGCTTTTTTTGCTCACGCTCTTGATTCGTCCAACGTTGGCTGCGGGGAATGAATGTATTCACGGAGCGAAGATAAGCGTTGACAAGGCGTCACGCAAAGGTTTTTTTCATTTTGTGGCAGAATGCGGAGCAGTTACCATGCCAACCTGGAAGTCAAGAAAAAAAATAAAAATCGCATAAACCGTTGATTATCAACGAGTTACGAATGGGGCCCCCCGCAGTTGTAAGTCTTTGATATTGAGGCGCTTACGTCTGCGATTTGAAAAACTTGGTTGACGGCAGAGTCCCAACAATTTCCTCTGCTTTATATAAACTTGGATTGGCCTAGAACCTCGTCAACCAAGAAAAATTGCTCTGGTTTTCATTTTTTGTTCAGCAGGTCCAGACCCCATTTTCCAAGCTGCATTACCAGTCGCCCCATGCTCGGCATCTATTGACTGGCACTCTCTTGGTCAGCTGAAGTTGATTTTCAACTCTTTTAGAGTCTAACGATCAACTGAAAATAGATTATCAGACTTTTACCAAATGTCAATGCATTTCCATTGCCAATCAAATTTTTTTGAACGGTGCAATAAAAACAGTGCCATTCTTGGAGACTGTGCCAGAAATTAACATTTTTGTTGCCAAAAGCTCGCCCTTCGTAAGCAAGACCCGTTTCTTGGAACTCTTGCGACCCTTTTCATACACCGTAGTTCCGTTGGCGTCAACCCATTTTTCAGTCTTCATTGTGCAGATAGTGTATCAGCGATTTAATGAAAGTCAACAGTTTATTATTGACCACACAATTCAAATTGATCAATTTCCAGGTCGTACAAAGCTTCTTGCAAAACAACGGTGCCAATCTCACGAATGCCGTGAACGGGATGAAATTCGATTACTTTTCCATTGGCTTTTCCATGTCCAATGGTGGTAGCATAAATTCCTTTGTTTAGACCTGCAAGAAAATCGTCTTTGTGCAAGTCAATGTTAAGAGCAATCACTTGTTTGATGTTGCCCGCGACGGCGGCGTAAATCTCAATTTCATTCATGCGCTTACTATATACAGAAGATTGATCGCGTCAATAACAAAAGCGTGATTTTTATTTTTTTTATTTTCTTGACAAGCGTGAATCTAATTTTAGCCATCCTGCGTAAAGCGTTGATTATCAAGGGGTTACGTAAGCGGGGGGCCCCATTTGTAAGTGCTTGAATATCAACGGTTTATAAAGAAAAACCCCTCCCGTTATCTAACGGAAGGGGCTAGCCTTGCTTTTACGCGGTTACAAGGCGAGGGGATGAAAACTAACCAGTCACATTAAGACCGCCGCAATCCCTGAAAATTTACAGCGTAACGATAAGATCTTTGGCTTTTTCGATCTTGTCAAGAGCTTGTTTCTTAAAATCTTTAATGTAGGTTCCATCTTCTTTATTAATGGAAACTTCCACAGCTGCTTTGGCGGCAGACAAAGCTTCACACAGTATCTTAAATTCTTCAAGAGTCAGTTTCATGTGTAGAAGATAGCAGAGTGTCGGCGATTGTCAAATTATTTCTCAAACAAGTAGACCTGTCCATCACGACTACTTATGATTTCGGCGCGGATAAAGCTGTTCTTTGCGACCGCAACGCAAATCAAATCAAAACAAGCTGTAAGACTTTCGCGATTGTGGGTGAAGATTTTTTCCCAAATCGTGTTCGGCGTCGTAATCAAAACGGTGTAAGTAGGTTTCATGTGAGAGAAAATAGCTTAATTTTTTTAACCCGTCAAGCGATAAAGTAATCTTTGCCAATTTTATTGAGGATTTTTTGCGATTTTAAATATCGAAGAGCTTTATTGACAGAATTAGAGTTTAAGGCGTAATTTGAACTCTCCAAAGTAAAACAAATAGAAGACGAGGAAGAACCATCGTACCCCATGTCGTTTTCAACACAAATTTTCATTTCCTCTAAGATTGCTAATTGAACTAAAATTCTCATGGGCAAAACGTTTCTGGCAAGCTGGGTAACCGGAACGCCGTTTTTAATTTGAATTTTACGTATGGCGAAAATATTAGATTGAAGTTTCATTGCAGTTAATCTAACGAAAGCTTTGCACCTTGTCCATTATTTTTTAAGAAAAACATAACAAAGAAAAAGCTTGACAATCGCCGACCTAGTTATTGCGAACCTTCGTAAGCCGTTGAATATCAACGGGTTACGCAAGCGGGGGGCCCCAGTTGCAACTCCTTGAGTATCAAGGGGTTACAGCTGAAACTCGTTACTCTTCGGGTTCGGCAAAAACAATGTCTTGACAAGCTTGACACATTCCGCTAATAAGGTATTCTTTGCGGCTAAGTTCATCGCTGAATTCGCTTGCGGACTTACCACAAGTCGCACATATCCACCGCTTCATCGAAGCAGTTCGTGAACGTCCAAAGTTCGCGACTGCGGTTTTGTCAAGAAAATTGTTGATTTCGGGGCTTTTCATTTTTTTAATCTTTTTCGATGGTGAACTTGCCAATCTTGTTTCCGTTGACATCGACGATGGGATAGTCAACCAAACAAATACTGTCGTCAAGAACTGCATTCAAAACTTCTTCTTTGATGCGTTCCATGATTTTTACTGTCTGCTTAACAGGGAAGTCTTCGAAGCTGGCGTTGTAGGTTGAGAATTCGATTTGGATTTTCATTACTTGGCGGCGCTGGATTGTTCGGAAAGTTCGCGGAGTTCGCGGAGTTGAGCGTCAAACCAAGCGTTGGCTTCTTCGACTTCTTCGGGCGTGAGGGTGATAAAGTCGCGAAGATCGGATTGATGATCAACCATTGAATTCATGGACAAAGTATGCCTGGAAATTGATCGGTGGCAATAGTTTTTTTGTTTTTTTTCATGAAGAAAGTGCTTGACAAACGAAAACTTAATTTCTATTGGCTGTTGTAACGTGTTGAATATTAATGGGTTACAACGGCGGGGGGCCCCAGTTGTAACCCTTTGAATATTAAGATGTTACAACTGTGAAGACCTTAATTTAATTGGCAGCCAAGTCAAATCTTTTTCCCATCTTTATCAAACAAATCGATGCTAAAAAGCGTCATCACTTCATCACTGTCTTTTTCCATCGGATCGCCGTTTTGCAAAACGTCCCAGAGCGGAACGAGGATTACGCCGTCAACGCTCAGATATTTGAGGAAAGTATTGTCAATGTTCATGAGAAGAACTTAGTTGGTTCGTTGTGTTTTGTCAATGCTTAAATGTTTATTGCCAAATAGTCAAATACATTTTCGAAAGCTGAAAGATTAAATAGCAAATAGCAAATAGAGATTGGGGAGGGATGAGGCGGCGCGCCGCCCGCAGTTCACAGGCTCCGCTTCACCTTGCGCCAGTACACGTTGGTGGCCGCTTTATCAACGCCTTTCGGCCCGCCATTGTGGATTTTCGCTTGTGTCTTGTAATCCTTTTCTAAAACCGCCGCCTTGGCATACCTGTTTAAGTAGGCTGTAACTACTTTTACAGAATAAGAGTATTCGGCGCAGTCACTATATTTTCCGCCGATTGATTTGTTAAAAGACACGGCATCTTGCCAGTAGCTTTTGTGGATTTGAAAAGGGCCAAGCGCACGCCCGTTGTCCCCAAGGATCGCGCCATTGCGTCCGCCAGTTTCTGCCTCGTGGATAGCTGCGACAAATCCAGCATCTAGATTGGCGGCCTTTACTATATTACAGAACGCGATAAAGAATAAAATAAATTTCATGAATATATATCAATATAGATCCCATGAAAAGGCGGGCATTTTAATCGAAGCTTCGATTAGTTTATCTATTATAAAATCCTCTTGCTTTTCGGCTTGTTTAAGAATCAAATCAATTTCGTCTTTATTAAAAGCATTTTCGTTTTCTATGAAAACACTTATAATTCCTGGACAGCCTTCGCTCCATGCCGCGTCCACGAGCAAGGGCACGCGCACGATATCGTCAATTTTAATTTCAACTTCAATATATACAATCTGCATATGTACACAATAAGCTTTCTTTGACTGATTGAAAGAAAAAACTGAAGAAAAGAAAAGAAAATAGTTGGCACGAAAGATGCTGTGTAGCAATATATATGCCAAGTCGAAGTTGGCATGAAAAATGCTATAGCCGAAAAAACACGTAAGTTGTTGAGTATCAAGGAGTTACAAATGGGGCCCCCCGCTTTTGTAAGTCCTTGAATATTAAGGGGTTACGCGGGCGATGTTAGAAGTCGCTAGATGAATCGTAGTCCCCGTCATCGGGGTACATATGGGAGTCGTCGACGGAATCCTCGGCGAAGTTGCGGCCATCCTCGGCAGCGTCGTCGGCGTCGCACCCGTAGAAGTCTTGGACTTCCTCGGTGGTGACGGTGGCGAGGGGAGCCGTTTCGGACTGGGGGTCAAGCATCGAGTTCATGCCGAGAGCATGACACAGACGAACAACCTAGCAACACTTTTTTTCATTTTTTTTTCATCTCTTTTTTGGCATGTTAGTTGCTTATGATCAAATAGATCACAAATAGATTTTTTGTAAATAGCAAATAAATAAATAAGTGTTGGCATGGGACTTGCTAGGCGAGCACGTTTCATGCCAAGTGGCGGTTGGCATGGGACTTGCTAAGAGGGGGCGCTTGCGTAAGTCGTTCAGTATCAAAGAGTTACAAAAGCGGGGGCCCCATTTGTAAGTCCTTGAATATCAAGGGGTTACGCAAGCCCGTTTCAGGGCAAGCAAAAGCCGTGCCGAGTGAACCTCGGCACGGGAGTTGCTGTTTTCACTCGCAGGGCTCTATACTTTCCACGTTTTCGAGCTTTAACGTTAACATGATGGGTTCACTCTTGGGGGCTCCTTTGTAGCGTTCAATCGTGCGCATCTCTGTAGGGGAGGGAGCTCTTCCGTTAACGAACCATTTCACTTCTATGGGGGATGCCGTTGTTAGGAAAGCGATGTAGCGTTCCCCTGAGGTTTTATGTTTCACGATCCCCGCTTCGCTTGTCCACTCATACCAAGGCGAAGCCCCCGCCGGTTCACTTCCCATTGCCCGCATTTTTGCTTCGAACATTCCGGGTCCGGAGACTTGCAATTGTGAATATTGCACTTCCTTAGTCACTGTGCCCGCCAATGGGTTAACGGGCAGACCTCTGCCGCCTTTCAAAAGCTTGGCGTCGCCAATTGTGACGACTTTTACTTTCTGTCCAGTGCGCAAGGAAGGGAAAGTGGTGGCGGTGGTGGTGATTTCGGAAACGTTGTTTTTCATGACGCGGACAGTATGGGTGAAAGACTGTCCACCGTCAAGACTTTCGAACGGTTTTTTTGAAAGAATTTTTTGCCTGGACTTGGTACGGGACTTGCTAGGCGAGCACGTTTCATGCCAAGTCGAAGTTGGCATGAAAAATGCTATAGCCGAAAAAACACGTAAGTTGTTGAGTATCAAGGAGTTACAAATGGGGCCCCCCGCTTTTGTAAGTCCTTGGCATTCAACGGGTTACACAAGCCCGTTTCAGGGTAAGCAAAAACCATGCCAAGGTGCACTTGGCATGGAAGGTGCTTTACTGTTGCAATTCTGCGACCTTTTCTAAAATTTTTATTTTTTGGAGATCGCCAATTTGGCGATTCTCCGACACGTATCCAACTAGCCAGCCCGAAAGCCGGTCGAATAACGTCGAGTCTTGGCTCGGCGCGTTCATGATCTCATTGCCTAACTGCTTCACTTGGTTCGATAAGGTGTTTTTCATGCCGTGAACCTACAGGAAGACGGGAGCGGCGTCAATAGCTTCGGGCAGTTTTTTCAAAGTATTTTTTGCCAGTGTGGGCGTGGGCAGCATGAACCGTGCCAAGTTAAGGTTGGCATGCATCTTGCTGGGGAGCAACTAGTGTGCCAAGTTAAGGTTGGCATGCATCTTGCTAAGACGGGGCGCTTACGTAAGTCGTTGACTACGAAGGAGTTACAAAAGCGGGGGGCCCCATTTGTAAGTCCTTGAATATCAAGGGGTTACGCAAGCCCGTTTCAGGGCAAGCAAAAGCCGTGCCAAGGTGTACTTGGCACGGGAGTTGCTCAGTCCCAGTCGGCCTGCGCCTCGGCGCGGGCCTCGGCGCGGGCCTCGGCGGCGTCCGCCGCCGCTTCGAAGGCGAGGCGGATCGCCTCGCCCTCTTCTGCCTGCGTCAGGTCGACGCCAGCATGGCTGGCGTCCCACGCATCGAGAACCTCGCCCGACGCTTCGGTGTCGGGCTCTAGCTGTTCGCCATAGGCTCCACGCGCCCCACGGCAGGAACTACAGAGTTCAACCTCTGCGGTGATCTGGATATCCTTGCCGTCCCGTTCGATAGTCATTTCAATTTCCATGCGCTGAAGGTACGGGAAAGCCTGTCTGCCGTCAACACTTCTGAACGGTTTTTTCCAAAAATCTTTTGCCTGGACTTGGTACGGGACTTGCTAGGGGAGCACGTTTCATGCCAAGTGGCGGTTGGCATGGGACTTGCTAAGAGGGGGTGCTTGCGTAAGTCGTTGAGTATCAAAGAGTTACAAAAGCGGGGGGCCCCATTTGTAAGTCCTTGGTATTCAAGGACTTACGCAAGCCCGTTTCAGGGCAAGCAAAAGCCGTGCCGAGTGAACCTCGGCACGGGAGTCGCTAGTTTCGCACAAAGGTGAAGGACTCTAGTTTTGACAATCCATTTTTTACCTTGGCGATGGTTTCCTCCCAGAATTCGACGTTTTGCTTGAGTGTTTTCGCTTTCGATAGAATGTCGTTCAAACGGTTCAAGTCGTTGTCCAACGACACTCTAATAGCGACGAACTCGTTATAGGACATTGTCGTTTCAATTTTGACAAGTTCAGGAAAAGTATTGTTTTCCACGGCGGTGGTGGCGGTGGTGGTGGTGGCGGTGGTGGCGGAGGAGTTGTTTTTCATGACGCGGACAGTATGGGTGAAAGCCTGTCTGCCGTCAACACTTTCGAACGGTTTCTTTGAAAGAATCTTTTGCCTAGACTTGGTACGGGACTTGCTGCGCAGCAAGGGTCATGCCAACCTTGGAATCCCCCCCCATTTTTTGAAAAACAAAAAGCTTGACAGCCTGTACAAAGCGGGGGGGGAAGGTTTCTTCATTCTCTCATTCATTCATTCTTTCTTTTATTCTTTCATATATCCTTTTGTTATTTCTTTCTCTTATTATTGATTTGATTCAACCTAACCGTTTACCCAACTCAGCAGAAAAAAAAGCACAAAAATCTGACCCCCCCTTATTTTCGAAAATCAATGAAAAAAAGCTATAATCCTAAAAGGTGAAATCAAAAAAATAGCCGCCCACCTTCGCCACAGATGACTAATTCTTTAAAAATATGTCGAAGTTGTAAAACTCAAAAGTTTGTGCTAGATTTTCCTTTTTTCTCTACTAGTAATGCAGGTAGAAAAAATACATGCAAGACATGTACAAAACATCTTTCAATATTGCGAAAAAAATTAAAATCACAAAACGCCCCACCTGTTTCGGGAAACTGCCCAATCTGTGGAATGTATACTGCGGATTGGATATTAGATCATTGTCACTTCTCTGATGAGTTTCGCGGCTATATATGCAACAGTTGTAATTTAGGACTTGGGCGATTTAATGATGATGAAAAATTATTATATAAAGCTATAGAATACTTGTCCAAAAAAGATAAAATACTTGATTACTATATATAATGAATCGCTTCGTTACTCACAGTGATAAAAACTATCTTAAATACGCCGAAAGGTTGTTCGAGTCTCTTCAAAACAATACAAACACAGTAATCATCTATTATACTGTAGATTTCCATTACAAAAGTAAGTACAAAAATGTAATTCCAGTATATTTCTCTACTAAAGATTACATATCTTCTTCTTCATACAAAAAATTGGATGTTAAATCATGTTTGGTATTTCTTAAGTCTATTATCGCCGAACTTAGTCTTAAAAATTACGCTAAAAGTGTTAATGATTCATTTTGTTATATAGACTGTGATTGTTTGGCTAAAAAAGAACTCGATTCTATATTTAATCACGCGCAAAACATTACTAATTATCCATTATTAAATCGTGCGTGTTTTGAGTATATGTTGCTAAATGGACGCGGTGATCCTTTTATGTATGGGTATTTTAATTTGAACAATTGTTTGGAAGCTGAGTTATTGAAAGCTTTAAATATTGATTTAAATTTTTGACACCCATTTAAAATAATTAATTTGTGATATGAAATTGATTTATTTTGATTATAAACTACATTTGATTTTGTCCAGGAAACAATCATTGATTTTGTTCAGGAAACCTTGTTACAACTATCATTTAGAATTATGAAATATTTCAAATACTATTATTTCATAATTTAATAACTTAAAGATAAGTTTTAATAGTAAAGATCAAATCACAAAATGAAAACCAGAAGTCAAACAACCTACGATAAATCTTGTCCCTTTGTTGTCGAAATCGACTTTGACGGAGCAAGTCAAGCATGGAAAGCAAACAAAAGATCTTTGGGTTACGGACACTATGAATACATAGAAGAGGAAGAACTACAAATAGATACATCAAGAAGATACCCTTCTCGAAAAAGAAAACCGATTAA
>Ga0209189_1001191_pt1 | contig 19855 bp, 25 predicted proteins | sample C_130820_EF_Meta_FD_187308 | JGI IMG/M metagenome (GOLD analysis project Ga0209189, IMG submission 187308) | Freshwater microbial communities from Lake Croche, Canada to study carbon cycling - C_130820_EF_MetaG (SPAdes) (version 3) | ecosystem: Environmental > Aquatic > Freshwater > Lake... | reverse complement strand
GTCGCGCGCAGCTTGCTCGTGAGGCCGGCCTTGAGGGCATGAAGCGCGGCGGCAAGGCCAAGAAGACGGCCAAGGCTCACGGCGGCGAGATCAACTACACTGGCGGCACTCGCCCGACTGGTGGCCGCGAGGCCCGCGCCTATGGTGGTGGCCTGTTTGGCAGCACCAAGAAGAAGCCCGCCAAGGGCGGCAAGGGCAAGACCAACATCGTCATCAGCATCAACGCTGGCGGCCCACCGCAGGGCGCTATGCCGCCCCGCCCGCCCCAGGGCCTTCCTATCCCTGTTCCGCCTCCCATGCCTCCTGGCGGCCCCGGTGGCCCTCCTGGTGGCATGCCTCCGATGCCCATGCCGCCTCCCCCTGGTGGTGGTGGTATGCCCCCCATGCCAATGCCGCCCCCTCCTGGTGGCCCAGAGGGCATGATGCCTCCGATTGCTCGCAAGGCCGGTGGCCGCATCTACCCAAAGATGCACGCTGGTGCTGGCGGTGGCGAAGGTCGGCTCGAGAAGATCGAGGCTTATGGCTTGAAGCCTGCTCGCAAGGCTGGTGGGCGCATCTATCCGAAGATGCACGCTGGTGCTGGTGGTGGCGAAGGCCGCCTAGAGAAGATTGATGCTTACGGGTTGAAGCCGCCCGGTAAGTAAGACCTTCGCGCGCTGACCCTCCGCACAGAGGCGCGCGAATGGGGCCGGGAAGGTGTCTCCTCTTCCACCTTCCCGGCCCGGCAATCAAGGCGAGAGGCCAGAGGAGAGGATCTGGACATGCTGACCAACGCAGCAATGTTTGAAAAAGAGATAAATCGACTCATTTCCGAAGAGATCGAGAGACTGAAGGAGTTGCTTGTAAGCACACCTATCACTCAAGCCGGAAATGGTAGTATAACATATGTGCAAGGTGCAATAATGGCACTTCGCAATATGGATGACTTGATCGAAGAGGCGAAAATTCGGTCTAGTCAGAGCAATCGGTAGGGGAAAAACAATGCCGTTTATGACCATGGATCATGTCAATGATCCAAAGGCCGGTATCCTGGAGGATATTGGCGATCTTTCGACCATTGAACTGTTTAACAATCAGGTTCTGGTCGCAATTTACGTGCGCCCGACAAAAACCAAGAGCGGGATTTACCTTCCTGACGCCACCGTGGCCGAGGATAAGATCCAGGGCAAGGTTGGGCTTGTGGTGAAGAAGGGCCCGATGGCCTTTGTCGATGCCAGCGAGCAGTGGTTCACCGATATTGAGGTGGATGAGGGCGACTGGGTGATTTTTCGCCCGTCTGACGGCTGGGGCATCACCATCAACAACCTGATGTGCCGCATTTTGGAAGATACGGCAGTGCGCGGCAAAATTATTGCGCCCGATCAGGTCTGGTAAGGAGAAAAATTCATGTCTGACGCCAAAGAAACCGAAGAAATTGAGGTTCAGGTTGATGAGCCTGTAACCGAAACGCCTGATGTTGTCGTTGAAACTGAGGCAAAGCCGGTTATTTCCGCCGAAGATGGCGTGGAAGAACTGCGCCGCCGGCTAGAAGTTGAGCGCAAGGGCCGCGAAGAGGCAGAATATCGCGCTCATCAGGCTACTTCGCAGGCCCAGCAGGCCCGCAGCGAGGTGGATAGCTCTAATCTTCAGCTTGTTCGCACTGCCATCGACACGATGAAGCGCGAAGGGGATATCCTGAAGGGTAATTACAAGCAGGCGATGGCTGTTGGCGACTTTGACGCTGCCGCCGAGTACCAGGAGGCTATGGCTGACGCCCGCGCCAAGCTGCTTCAGCTTGAAAATGGCATGTCTGCCATGGAGGCTCAGTCAAGGCAGCCTGTTCAGCAGGTGCAGCATACGGATCCGGTTGAGCTAATGGCTTCTCAACTGTCTGCGCCTTCTGCTGCGTGGGTTCGGGCCCATCCTGAGTATGCCCGCACGCCTCGCCTGACCCAGAAGATGATCGCAGCGCACAATCTTGTGACCGCTGACGGCATTGCGTCTGATACGCCCGAGTATTTTGCTTCGGTCGAGAAGGTTCTGGGTATTGGCGCGCCAGTGGTTGAGCAGGAATCCGCCCTGTCTTCTGCTTCCGCGCCGGCACAACGTCGATCGGCCCCTGCTGCTGCTCCTGTGTCTCGTTCTGGCACGGCATCTGGCACCCGGCCTAATGTTGTGAGGCTCAGTTCCGAAGAGCGTGAGATGGCTAGCATGATGGGCATGTCGCCCGAAGATTACGCGCGCAACAAGATTGCCTTGAAGCGCGAAGGCAAGTTGCACTGAGAAGGAAATAGAACATGGAAGCTCCTATTCGTGGCCGGCGTGGCCGCCCCCGTCGCATTCTCCCCGTTGATGGGGTTGAAGGCGAAGTTCTTGAGCAGGCTGTAGCGCCTGAGCAGGAGGCTGCTGTCTCTCGCCCTGCCATGCGCCCAGCTATGCGTGAGGAAGACCCTCGTGCATCCGCCAGCCGCCGTGCTGCTGAGATTATGCAGCACCTGGGCGGCCTGGATGAGGGCACTGACGACTTCTACATCGAGCCCCACAAGATCCCTGATGGTTGGAGCTATGAGTGGAAGCGCAAGACCATCTACAACCAGGAAGACCCTGCGTATCAGGTCCAACTGGCACGCGCCGGCTGGGAGACTGTCCCGGCCAGCCGTCACCCTGAGATGATGCCGGTCAACGGCAATTATCACACCATTGAGCGTAAGGGCATGCAGCTTATGATGCGGCCCAAGGTGATCACCGAGCAGTTCCGCAACATTGACCAGCGCAATGCCAAGGAGCAGGTGAAGCACAAGGAGGCGCAGCTTGGTTCAGCGCCTGAAGGTCAATTTGGGCGTGACCACGCCCAGGTAAAGCCGAAAATCAGCCGTGGTTATGAGCCTATGCCAATTCCGCAGGACTGATTGTTAAGAAAACCGGGTTTTCTTTACATAAGGGCAAGCCTTGTAAAAGGTTTGCCCTTTTCTTTTACAAAAAATGCTGGCAATCATTATTCGCTTGGTCTTATAAGGCCGATATGTCCTTCCCCGGCGGAAGGGTAAAACGATGTCCCAGCCCTGAATCGCCCCGGCGTGCGATGATGCGCTTAGTATAAGGATCACAAACAGTGCCAAATACCAATGCACCGTTTGGTTTCCGGCAGTATCAGGGTGGGGCTGGTGGCGCACCGACCTTCGCTCAGACTGCCCGCCGTATTGCCGCTGGCAACACCACGGCCATTTATTATGGCGACCCGGTTATGCCGGTCGTTAGCACCGCCAACGGCTACATCACGCAGGCCTCGCCCGGCACGACCACGCTGGCTGGCATCTTCGTGGGCTGCAAGTATCTGTCCACCTCGCAGAAGCGCCCGGTGTTCAGCAACTACTGGCCCGGCTCTGATGCGACCGGCGACGTTGAAGCGTATGTGATTGATGACCCCAACACCCGCTTTGTGGTGCAGGGCAACAGCACCACGTTCAACATCAGCGGCACGCTCAGCACCTTCACCAGCAGCCCTGTTGGTCAGTATGCTCAGTTTGCCATTGGTACGGGCAACACCTCCACCGGCATTTCGGGTGCATACCTGAACAGCCTGGGCACCACGGTTACCTTCCCGTTTGTCGTGACCGATGTGATCACGCAGCCTCCGGGTGGCCCTGGCACCGACCCGACCTCTGCCTATAACTGGGTGGTGGTTGGCTTCAACAACGAGTGGCTGCGCGCTAACGGCGCTGGCCCGACCGGCATCTCGTAAGGAGCAAGAACCATGGCTGTTAATCTTAGTGCCATTAAGGATCTTCTCCTGCCCGGCCTTCGCGGTGTCGAGGGCAAGTATGAGATGATCCCGTCGCAGTACGACAAGGTGTTCACCAAGCACGACTCGAAGATGGCCCTCGAACGTACTGCCGAAATGCGGTACTTGGGCCTCGCGCAGTTGAAGACCGAAGGTGGTCAGACTGCATTCGACTCGGGCGCTGGTGAGCGTTTTGTGTACAACCAGGAACACACCGAAATCGCCCTGGGGTATGCTATCACCCGCAAGGCGATTGACGACAACCTGTACAAGACGCAGTTCCACCCGTCGAACCTCGGTCTGATCGAGTCCTTCCAGCAGACCAAGGAAATCTACGGCGCGAACGTGCTGAACACTGCCACGACCTACAATGCGTCGATTGGTGGTGACGGCAAGGCTCTGTGCGCCACCGACCACTCGATTGACGGTGGCACGGTTGCAAACCGCCCGACGACTGACGTTGACCTGAATGAAGCCACGCTGCTGAACGGCATGATCGCCGTTCGTACGAACTTCAAGGATCAGGCCGGCCTGAAGGTCTTCGCCCGCGCTCGCAAGCTGGTGGTTCCGCCCCAGCTTGAGCCGGTTGCTATCCGCCTGACCAAGACCGAACTGCGTCCTGGCACTGCCGACAACGATGTCAATGCTATCATGATGACCGCTGGCGGCCTGCCAGAGTCGTACATGGTGAACGACTTCCTCACGTCGAGCCGCGCTTGGTTCCTGCTCACAAACATTGATGGCCTCTCCTACATGGAGCGCATCAAGTTTGAGACGGATATGCAGGTCGACTTCGTCACGGATAACCTCCTGGTGAAGGGCTACGAGAGGTACTCGTTCGGATATTATAACTTCCGTTCAATCTACGGTAGCTTTCCAACCTAATGATTTAAAAGGGTTTTTGGAAAGCTCCATCCTGGAGTTGACAATCTTCCCCCTCTCTGGTTTACGGTTCAAACATAGTGAACCAGAGAGGGAAAAAATGAAGGGTAAAGCAAAGGTGCCTAGTTTTTCACACGAGCAAGTGCGGCAGGCGCTGGATTACAATCCAGCCACTGGCGCATTTGTGTGGAAAATTAGCCCCGCCAAAAATGTGAGGGCGGGCAGTCGTGCTGGTGGTTCTGGCGATACCGATGGGTATCGTTATATTCGCCTTAATGGTGAAGAAGTAACCGACAGTCGGCTTGCTTGGTTTTATATGACAGGCAAATGGCCAGATCGGCGAATCAGGTTTAAAAATGGCGATAAAAAAGATTGCCGTTTTGACAATCTGCAAATGTCAAATGGTCCTGGTAACACATCAGGATTTGATGACTTTGCCGATTACATGAAGGCGCATCGCGAACAAAACCCTGTGTTTTGGCGCAAGACGCACCTTCAAAGGCGCTTCAACCTTTCGTTGGAAGATTACAACAAGATGCTTGATGCTCAAGGAGGCAAGTGTGCTATTTGCCTTCAACCCGAAACGCAAAAGCGTGGTGGGAAGCTGAAAGCTCTGTCTGTGGATCACAGCCACATCACTGGAGCAATCCGGGGGCTGTTGTGTTCAGACTGCAACACCGGGATTGGTAAGCTGAAAGATAGCACGGAGATCCTCATGAACGCAGTTGAGTATCTGAAGCTGCATAGTGAGGGTAACCCGAACGTGACGCTCTCCACCTCTTCAACAGAAAGGAACCACTAAAATGGCGGCTACCCACTTTAGCGGCCCGGTTCTGTCTGGTGATCTTCAGTCTGGCGAGACTAATGGCCCCAACCAGGGCTATGCGGTTCTCATGCAGACCACGTCGATTACTAAGAACGGGACTAATGCCGTTTCTTCCACCTTGTACGTTCCGGCTGGCGCGCAGATCATCGACTTCAACGTTGACGTTCTGACTGCGTTTGACTCTGCCACGTCTGCTACGCTGACGATTGGCACTGCTGCTGCCGGCACCCAGTATGTCAGCGGCGTCAATGCCAAGACTGCTGGCCGTGCGTCTATCACTTACACTGCCGCGCAGCTTGCTGCGATGTCTGGTGTAACCGTTCTCGGTGTTACGGCAGCAGTGTCGGCACCGGTTGTTGTTACCGTCACTCCTTCCGGCGCTACCACCGCCGGTTATTTGGAAGTGACGATCATCTACGCTCAGCAATAAGGAGACACCTCATGAAGGGTCGTAAAAATCGCGCTTCTGGTGGTGGGATGGACTCCCCCAGCATGGGCACTCGTGAGTACGAACAGGACATCCGCGATGTTCCTGAAATGCGTGTGAACGCACCGAAGATTGCCAAGGAAGCCGAGGCGCGCAAGCGTGGCGGTAAGGCCGTTGGCAAGGTGGCTGGCATGGCCGCTAAGATGCACATGGGCCGCAAGCCCCGCAAGGCCGGTGGCCGCGTGGGTGCTGACAGCAGCCCCCTCTCCAGCGCCCACAGCGGCACGCCGGCCAAGGGCCGTCATACGGTCGATATCGACTGATCCGGTGGGGGCTTCGGCCCCCATCTTTTCTTCGCAAGCAAGGAGGCTGTGATGGCTGGTGCCTGGACCCGCAAGGAAGGCAAGAGCGCCTCTGGTGGCTTAAATGCAAAAGGCCGCGCGTCATTGCGTGCCGAAGGGCACAACATCAAGCCGCCTGTTTCACGTGAAGCAGCGAAGCATAGTGAGGTCGCTGCATCCCGCCGGGACAACTTCTGTTCGCGGATGGAAGGGATGCGTAAGCATTTGACTGGCGCTAAGACGGCGCATGATCCAAATAGCAGGATCAACAAGGCTCTTCGCAAGTGGGATTGCAACTGATGAAGAAGGCTTTCTGGGAAAAAGAAGCGCCAAAAGATTCTGGCGACAAGCACATGAGCCGGAAGCAGGTGACTGCGGCCAAGGCCAGCGCTCGCGCTGCTGGCAGGCCCTGGCCCAATCTGGTAGATAACGTTACTGCGCTGCGCGCTGGACGCAAGAAGGAGAAGGCGTGATGCCCACTACAGCTTGGTCAATTACCCAGAATGGGCGTTATGAGCCTTTTGAACTTCAAGTCGCTCGTGGCCAGATTTCTTGGCACAAGCGGCTGTTCCAGTTTGGCACTAACACGAATGTTGGGACGGGATTTTCAACCATTTGGTCTGGCGGCAGTTCGACGCTTTACACGTATCCGTCTTCTGCCACTGTTCTTGAGATTTCCAGCGCCAGCGCCAATGACACGGCAGCAGGCACTGGCGCTAGGACAGTTTTGGTAAATGGCCTTGATGCCAATTACAACGAACAATCTGAGATTGTGTCGTTGAATGGCCAGACTGCGGTGAATACTGTCGGCAGCTACCTTCGGTTTCATAGCTTGGACGTTTTGACTGTTGGCTCGGGCGGCACGGCTGCTGGCATTCTCTATGCTGGCGTTGGCACTGTCACCGCTGGCGTTCCTGCGACAATTTATGGTCAGGTGCCGCTGGGGTATAATACATCCGACCAAGCCTTTTGGACGGTCCCTGCTGGCTACACGGCTTATCTCACTTCTTGCACCTGGACTTCTGCTAACACCACGGCAAACATCATTGTCACTGGCTCATTGAACATCAGGCCGCTTGGTAGTGTGTTTTCGGTGCAGTCCACTTGCAAAATGACAGCGGGCATGTCTTTTGACCGGCACTTTGACACTGCTGTGGCGATTGCGGAAAAGTCGGATATTGAAATGCGCGCTGCATCAAGCACTGCTGGTAGTGCTATCACTGGCGAGTTCCATATCATCTACATCCAAAACGACGCCAACGCTTAGGGGTAGGCCATGACCACTAGCGGCACATACAATTTCGATCCGTCGCTAGGCGAACTGGTTCTGTATGCCTACAATCTAATCGGCATTCGCAACACCTCGCTGACCCAGGAGCATATGGAGTCGGCGCGTATTGCCGCCAACATGATGCTGGCCAACTGGTCCAACAATGGTGTGAACCTCTGGACCGTTGAGAGGATCTCTGTGCCGCTGGTGGCGGGGCAATCGACATACACGATTGATCCCAACACCGTGGTTATGCTGGACACTTACATCAGGATTGACGATGGCAATTCTAACCCGATTGATCGCATCATCCTGCCGATCAGCCGCACGGAATATGCGAGCTATCCGAACAAGGAGCAGCAGGGCTTTCCGACAGTTTACTGGCAGGATCGCCTCATCAACGGCAGTGTTAAACTCTGGCCTGTGCCGGATGGCTACAGCGCTCAGTATCTGGTGTATTATAAGACGCGCCAAGTTCAAGATTCTAATTTCACGAGCGGCCAGAATGTGGAAATCCCGTATTTCTGGCTTGAGGCGTTTGCTGACGGGCTTGCGTACCGCCTTTCGAAGGTTTGGGCCCCCCAGATGGCTCAGGGGCTTAAAGCGGTTTCTGACGAGAGCTACAACGTGGCTGCGGAACAGAACGTAGAAACGGCTGCCCAGTACATCAGCCCGATGCTGTCTGGCTACTTCCGGCCCTAGTGGAGGCTTTGTGTGGCGTTGCAAACTAAAATTTGTAATGCCTGCCAGCAGGAAAAGCCGTTTTTGGCTTTTTCTGTTACAAAGCCTGGACGCGGCGACAAAAATAATTTGCGTTCACGTTGCAAAGAGTGCCGTTCCGCAATTAATTTGGCGTGGCATAAATCTAATCCAATCAAAACAAAAAAAAATAGAAGAAGTTTTTATATTAAAAATATTGAAAATGAAAAAAAACAATCTCAATTGTGGGCCATAAAAAATCCAAAACGCAAAGCTGTAAACTTTGCAAATTGGGCAACAAAAAACCGTTCTAAACTGACATCAAAACAACAAGCAAGAGACGCTAAAAAACGGCAAGCAATGCCGAATTGGCTCACACCCATTCATCTTGCTCAAATCCAAGAAATGTACGATATTGCAAATGCCCGTACATTTCAAACTGGCATTCAGCATCATGTTGATCACATTGTTCCGCTACAAGGAGATACTGTTTCAGGTCTTCACGTTCCTTGGAACCTTCAAGTATTGACCGCTTTTGAAAATATATCCAAAAAAAACAAATTTGATCATAACGTCAACTGTCAGTGTTCGGAGTGACACCATATGGCTTATGCTAGCAAACAAGGCCGGGCACGAGTTAGCGCGACATCTCCGCAGGCGGCGGCGGTCTGTGACCGATGCTCATTTGTTTACAATCATGTAAATTTACAATTCCAGTATGACTGGGCCGGCGCATCGATGATCAACAAGCGGATCCTGGTGTGCCGCATGTGCTATGATGACCCGCAGAACCAGTTGAGGGCCATCATTGTCCCTGCTGATCCCATGCCCGTCATCAACCCGCGCATTCAGGACTTTGTGACGGCTGAGACAAGCACTCGTGTTACCTCTGGCCAGAACACGGTGAATGCTCAGACTGGCATTCCTGTTCCTGGCGGCAATACTCGCATTACGCAGGACGATAAGAACCGTGTGACGCAGCAGACTGGTGAGCCGCCGGGTGGTAAGAACCAACGGCCCGGCACTGATCCAAATGCCCCTGGAAATAACGACCCAGGTCTGCCATACAACAATACGGAAGTACCGAAGACGGGACCGCTATAAATGGCCAATGTTCAAATCCCGAATCTACCTGTTGCCACTTCTTTGAATGGCACTGAGCAGCTTGAGGCTGTGCAGGCGGGTACTTCTGTTCGCGTTACTTCGTCCCAGATTGCTGGCTTAGCGCCTGGGCCGCGAGGCCCTACAGGCCCGCAAGGTGATGTTGGCCCCACTGGTCCTACGGGCCCCACTGGGCGCACTGGGGCGCAGGGAACGCAGGGCATCCAAGGTCAGGCTGGTGCTACGGGCCCTACGGGCGCTACTGGCCCTACGGGCGCTACTGGCCCGCAGGGGCCTAATGGACCCGTTGGCCCGACAGGTAACACTGGTTTTACTGGCCCCACGGGCGCGACTGGGCCGCAAGGGCCGCAGGGCCCCCAAGGTATTGCGGGTAATCTTGGCCCCACTGGTCCCACGGGCGCGACTGGTGTGACTGGCCCTACTGGCCCCACGGGGGCTACTGGTGCCACGGGTGCTACTGGAGCGACAGGGCCTTCTGGTGGGCCTGTAGGGCCTACTGGGGCGACTGGTGCTACGGGTGCCACAGGCCCAACGGGAACGGCTGGTGGTGTTGGCCCTACGGGGCCTACGGGGCCTACGGGCGGCGCTGGTTCTAATGGTGCCACAGGCCCCACTGGGCCTACTGGTGTGGCGGGTGTTACAGGCCCCACTGGCCCTACTGGTGCCACGGGTGCTTTGGGGCCAACTGGCCCTTCTGGTGGGCCTGTAGGCCCTACTGGAGCCACTGGAGCTACAGGGCCTACTGGTGCCACTGGTGGTACTGGTGGTGTTGGTCCTACGGGGCCTACTGGCCCTACGGGCTCTACGGGTAATACTGGCCCTACAGGACCTACCGGCTCTACTGGTAATACAGGACCTACGGGGCCTACTGGCCCTACGGGTGGTACTGGTTCTGCGGGCGCTACAGGTCCTACTGGCCCTACCGGCTCTACGGGGAATACAGGGCCAACTGGTCCTACGGGTGGCACTGGTTCTGCGGGCGCTACAGGTCCTACTGGCCCAACTGGTTCTACGGGGAATACAGGTCCTACGGGGCCTACTGGCCCTACCGGCTCTACGGGAAATACAGGTCCTACGGGGCCTACAGGTCCTACTGGTGCTGCGTCTACTGTTGCCGGGCCTACTGGGGCCACTGGTCCTACAGGGCCTACAGGTTCTACGGGGAATACAGGCCCCACAGGCCCTACAGGTCCAACAGGCCCAACTGGTGCCACAGGTAATACTGGTGCCACTGGCCCTACAGGGCCTACAGGCGCTACTGGCGCAACTGGGCCCAACTCAATTACGGTTGGCACCACGACCGTTGCCAGCGGCACGTCTGGTTATGCTCTGTATAACAATGCCGGCACGTTGGGTAACACCAACACCTTCACCAGTTTTACGCTGTCTGGTGTGACCATCAACGACGGCTACACCGAAGAAACGGTCACCGCCAACACCAGCACGGCTTACACAGTCTCTCTGGCGAACGGCACATTTCAAATCCTAACGCTGACCGGCAACTGCACCTTCACCTTCCCAACCGCCACTGCCGGGCAATCCTTCATGATGTTCCTGAAGCAGGACGCTACAGGTTCTAGAACTGTGACGTGGCCTGCTGCGGTTAAGTGGCCGTCCTCAACAGCGCCGACGATCACGGCGACAGCCAGCAAGGGGGATAAGTTTGTGTTCACTGCTGACGGGACGAATTGGCTCGGTTCAGTCGCTGGGCAGAATTACCTGTAATGTTTAGCGCGAATACAACTCAGGTTGCTGGTGGCTTTACGCCGACGCTGACAACGTCTCGGGCGATTGCTGTTGGCACTCTTAGTGAACTGAATGTTTACCCGTGGAATAATTCTAGCGGGTTTGGAGTGAGGTATTCTAACCCGGCAACTCCCACATCAGGGACTGTGTATGGTGTTGCCTTTAGCCCATCTGGCAATGCTATTGCCGCCGCAACAGATACAAGCCCTTGGGTTTATGCTTATCCATGGTCTGGAAATGGATTTGGCACCAAGTATTCAGACCCAGCAACACTGCCAATTACAGCAGATTATGCGGTTGCGTTTTCTCCAAGTGGAAATGCAATTGCGCTTGCTGCTGGTTTTAGTCCTTATATTTATGTTTACCCTTGGTCAACTAGTGGTTTTGGGACAAAGTATTCTGATCCAGCAACTTTGTCTTTGGAGCCAAGCAATGGAATTTGCTTTAATCCAAGCGGCACAGCGATTGCAATCACAAACAATCAATCAGCAAACGCAAGCGGTGTGTTTGTTTATGCTTGGTCTGGTTCTGGATTTGGTTCTAAATACTCCAATCCATCTGTAGTTCCTGGCTCTTCTTTAGGCATTTCATTCAGCCCTGACGGCAATTCGATTGCCATGGGAGTGAATGCTGGTTCTCCGTATTTGGCTGCGTATCGCTGGTCAAGCAGCGGCTTTGGATCAAAGTATAGTGACCCAGCGACCCTTCCGCCAGCAAGTTGTAGATGTGTTGCATTTTCTCCAACCAACGATACTATTGCGTTTGGGCACAATACAACGCCTTTTATATCTGCTTATGCGTGGACGGCATCTAGCGGGTTTGGTTCCAAATATTCCAATCCAGCAACTCTCCCTACGGGGACGGGAGGCGGTATTACTTTTAATGGAGACGGAACTGCCGTTGCTTTGGCTCATTCCAACAGCCCACGCATAACCGCATACCCTTGGTCGGCTTCTGGCTTCGGCACGAAGTACGCCAATCCTGCCACCCTACCCACCGCAGACGGCTATTCCGTCGCCTTTGCATCCGGCGGGTATCCGGCTCAGCAGATTGCTGTTGCTCATTCTACAACGCCGTTTGTAACGGCATACCCCTGGTCATCAAGCGGATTTGGGACTAAATATGCAAACCCGTCTACTTTACCGGCCAACCAAGGAAATAGTGTGGCATTTAGTCCAAACAATTCCGCAATTGCTATTGCTCATAACACCACACCATTTGTTTCAGCTTATGCGTGGTCAGGTTCTGGATTTGGAACTAAGTATTCTGATCCAGCTACTTTACCAACCGGTACTGGAAACGGTGTGGCATTCAGCCCAAGCGGCTCCGCAATTGCTGTTGCTCACACCACAACACCTTTTGTATCTGCATACCCGTGGTCAACATCTGGTTTTGGTACTAAGTATTCTGATCCATCCACTTTGCCAACTGGAACTGGTAATGGTATTGCATTTAGCCCTGATGGCATAGCTATTGCTATTTCTCATTCTGTATCGCCATTTTTTTCAGTTTATCCGTGGTCAGGTTCTGGATTTGGAACCAAATATGCCGATCCAATTACATTACCCAGTGGTGGTGGATTTAACGTTGCTTTTAATTCTAGTAGTTCCGCTATTGCTATTTGCACTGCATCGACTCCATTTATTGATGTATACTTATGGTCTACATTAGGATTTGGAACTAGATATTCTAATCCTTCTACTTTGCCGACAGGATCGGGGCGCGGCATTGCTTTTAGCCCTAACAACTCTGCAATTGCCGTAGCACACGCTACTTCTCCATTTGTGTCGGCGTATCCATGGTCAGTTTCTGGATTTGGAACTAAGTATTCTGATCCAGCTACTTTACCAACTAATACTGGCAATGGTGTTGCTTTCAGCAGTGATAGTTCTGCTATTGCTGTGGTTTACAATGCGTCGCCTTGGATATATGCATATCCATGGTCTGGTTCTGGTTTTGGAACTAAGTATGCAGACCCCGCTACTTTACCAGCGTCGGCTGGTCGTGGCGTCGCCTTCAACACAATCACTTAGGAGAGAGATAAGTGACCGAAACCATCAAAGAAGCCCCGAAGACCCGCAAGGAAATCCTCGCCGTCAATTTCGAAGCGCGCGAGCAAGAGGTAATGCACTACCAGATCAACATCGACAACTACACGCTGGCGCTTGATAACATCGCCGCCATGAACAGCATTGACCGCGCTGAACTGGCTGGCTTTGTCGATCAGTTGACTGGCCTTCTTGCCTCTGAGCGGCTAGAGCAGAAGAAGGCCAAGGTGATGCTGGCGGTGCTGAAGCAGCAACTAGGAGACTGAGATGCTCTACGTCAAAGCCATCGACAATCAGATTGTTGCGTATCCTTACACGCAGACTGATCTGATGCGGGGCACCCCTTCAACAAGTTTCCCGAATGGCATCCTGTCGCCCGCCAGTCTGGCCGAATGGAACGTGTTTCCGGTCCATTACTCGGATCAGCCGATGGTTGATGTTTTGACGCAGCGCATGGTTGAGATTGCCCCGTTGTATGACGGGCAATCTTGGATTCAGCAGTGGGCTGTTGAGCCTCTCCCGCAGGATGAGATTGATGCCCGCAATGCCCAGCAAGCATACTCAGTGCGCGCAGACCGGAATGCCCGTCTCGCCGCCACAGACTGGCGTGTGATCAGGGCGCTGGAGGATGGCAATGGCCTTAATTTTGACCTTGCCACCTACCGGCAGGCTCTGCGAGATGTGCCGAGCCAGCCGGGCTTTCCCTTCAACGTAATTTGGCCAGAGGTGCCGAAATGAGCCAGCAAGAGATTTTTAACGCCATGATGTCGATAGGCGTTGCCGGCTTCGGTTGGCTGCTCAAGACAGTCTGGGACGCCATTGGCGCGCTGAAGGAGGGCCTTATTAAGCTCGAGCGCGAGATGCACATCTCCTACGTCAGCAAGTTTGATTACCGCCAGGACATTGGCGAAATGAAGGACATGCTGAAGGCGATCTTTGAGAAGCTGGATAAGAAAGCCGATAAATGACCCCCATTCAGGCGCAATACGTAGCAGCGGCCAGCACTCCCAGCGATATCAACGAACACCTTCCGACCCTTTTTGATTTGGCCAATGAATGTGATCACGTCACTGAGTTTGGTGTTCGCTGGGGTTCAAGCACAAGCGCCTTCCTAGCTTCTAAGGCGCAACTTGTAAGCTATGACATTTCCCAGCATCCTGCCGCCCTGCACTTGTTTGAACTGGCTTTTGAGGAGGGGAAGAAGGCCGAGTTTATAAAGGCCAGCACCTTAGAGCTAGGTTCAATTGCAGAAACAGACATGCTGTTCATTGATACTTTGCATACATACGAACAGCTTCGGCATGAGTTGTTTACGTTTCACGGCAGCGTCAAAAAATACATTGCCATGCATGACACAGTGATTTTTGGGGAGACGGGAGAAGACGGTGGCGTAGGCTTGATGCCGGCGGTGCTAGATTTTCTTCTTGAGACATTCCCAGAATGGGAAATCAAAGTTCACTACGAGAACAACAATGGCTTGATGGTTTTGGAACGTGCATGATCCCGCTTGTCGTTTGCACGATGGGCGGCCCTCACCTCTCCAGGCTGATGGAGACGGTGGATGAATATGCTCCAAACGATGTTGAAGTCTGGGTCTTTAACGGCACTCAGGGCAATTTTGGTGACGATTATAACCTCGCAATGCGCGAGGTGTTTGAGTGCCAAGATGAGATCCTGATCGCCAATGACGACATCGCCCTGACGCCATCCACCATCCGAAAATTGATGGATGACGTGAAGGCGTTGAAGAGGATGGTGCCTCGCCTGGGGCTGGTGGCATCCAGGGCTGATAATGTGAGGGATATCCAAAAGGGTGACCCTCTAGGCCAATGGAAGCCGGTTGAGGCTTATGCCATCTCCCCCATTCTGGCCTGGATCAGTAAGGAGGCCTTTGAGGCCGCGCCATTCCCACCAATCAACTGGTACTCAGATGATGTGCAGTGCGCGGATCTTCGCGCCCTGGGGTATCAACATTTTATCTCCCGCGCATTTGTCTTTCACGTTGGGTCGGCTACCATAGGTCACGATACGAAGCGCCATGTTGATGAGGCGCGACCATGGATTGTCAAAAACCGGCCCCAGTACGCATTGGAATGGGGTTTGATTGAGAGGCCCCGCTTGAAAATTGCAATCTACGCCATCGCCAAAAACGAAGCTCACTTTGTCGAGAGGTTCTGCAAGTCAGCCAAAGATGCTGATGTGATTGTGATTGCCGACACCGGCAGTACGGACGGAACAGCCGAAGAGGCGGCCCGGCATGGGGCCATTGTGCATGATATCCACATCAAGCCCTGGCGCTTTGATCTGGCCCGCAATGCCGTTCTGGCGCTAGTTCCGCGTGATATTGATGTCTGCATCAGCCTCGATCTTGATGAGGTTCTTGAACCCGGCTGGCGCGAAGAGATTGAGCGTGTGTGGCAGCCTGACACCACGAACCTCTGGTATCTGTTTGACTGGGGCAGCGGGCTTAGGTTCCCCCACCATAAGATCCACAGCCGCGCCGGCTATCACTGGCACCACCCGTGCCATGAAGAGATTCGGATTGATCCCCGCATGCAGGAAGTGGTGGCACGCACTGATGCGTTGCTGGTGACCCACCATCCCGACCCAACCAAAAGCCGTGGCCAATATATGGAAATCCTCGAGGCGGCAGTGAAAGAAGATGCCAGCGACCCCACTCACTATTTTTACTATGCCCGCGAGTTGACCTTCTACCGGCGGTGGCCAGAGGCTCGTGATGCCCTGACGCACTATCTGGGCATGAACGGTGCTAGCAACCAGAATGAGCGCTGCTACGCCATGCGTTTGCTGGGGCAGACGTATAACTCCATGGGCGATCAGGCTTCGGCAGAGAAGTGGCTTCTCCAGGCTGCCGGCGAGGGGCCAAACACTCGAGAACCTTGGTGCAATCTGGCTATGCTGATGTACCAGCAAAGCCGGTGGCATGAGTGCTACGCCTACTCGTTCCGGGCATTGACCATTACGGATCGTGCGTTGGTTTACACTGGTGACCCTGCTGTGTGGGGCTACTGGGCGCATGATCTGGCGGCTGTGGCGGCGTGGAACCTGGGGCTGAAAGATGTTGCCAGGGAGCAGGCCAAACTGGCATTGGATCATGCGCCCAATGATGAGCGCCTGAAGGCTAATCTTGCATTTATGGAGAATAGTGATGTTCGCAGCGCTGATACCGGCACTATTACCGATCCTGGGCGACACGCTGAGGAGGTTCTTCCCTGACCCTGAGCAGGCGGCCAAGGTCCAGCAGGAGCTTACCATGGCCCTGCTGGCCAATCAGTCGGCCATGGATCAGGCGGCGGGGGATATCGTCAAGGCCGAGGCTCAGTCTGAGCATTTCCTGGCGGCAAGCTGGCGGCCTATTTTGATGCTGACTTTTGGGGGCCTGATTGTGGCCCGCTGGCTTGGTTGGTCGGCCCCTGGAATTTCTGATGCAGAAGTATTGAAATTGTGGGATATAGTCCAGCTTGGGCTTGGCGGTTATGTGATTGGCCGCAGTGCAGAGAAGATTGCGCCGTCTATTGCACAGGCGATTGCATCAAGGCGCTAAGGGGTTAAGTAGATGACCACTGGACTGACATATGCGACATATGTGGACCAGATTGCCACCATGGCAGTGGTGCCGGCTACTGACCCCAATTTTGTGGCTATTTTGCCGTCGATGATCACGTATGCGGAGAACCGCATTTATCGTGATCTGGATCTGCTGACCACGGTATCTACCAATAGTAGCTACGCGCTGGCGAACGGCACCCGGTCTTTGACGTTCGCCATTGACGCCTTCATCACCATCCAGGAGGTGAACGTGATCACCCCTGCCGGCACGACTACGCCGGATAATGGTACGCGAGTGGCCCTGCTGCCGGTGACCAAGGAGTGGGTTAACCGGGTCTACGGCAGTTCGACCAACAAGAGCGTGCCGAACTTCTTTGCCATGCAGACCCAGAACACGCTGCTGTTCGCGCCTTGGTCTGATGGGGCTTACACGCTTGAGATCGTGGGCACGGTGAGGCCTGCCTCTCTGTCTGCAAGCAACACCACCACCTTCATATCAACCTATCTGCCTGATTTGATGATCATGGCATCAATGATCTACATCGCGGCCTTCCAGCGCAATTTCAGTTCCGCCATGGCGAATGATCCTCAGATGCCGGTGACGTATGAGACGCAGTACCAGACGCTGCTGAAGAGCGCGACGGTTGAGGAGTACCGGAAGAAGTTTGAGGCTGGTGGGTGGACTTCTATGTCTCCTGCCGTGGTTGCCACGCCGACCAGGGGGTAATCCATGCCGCATTCAACTCTCAAGCTAATCCCTGGCGTCGATGAAAATAGGACGATGGCGCTGAATGAGGCGGCGTTGTCTTACAGCAATCTGATCCGGTTTGTGCCTGACCGGCAGGGTATTGGCCTGCCTCAGAAGCTGGGCGGGTGGACCCAGTATGGTTCTGTCATAGGCACGCCAAGGGCTTTGGTGGCTTGGGAAGACATCAACAATGTGAAGCGGCTGGCTATTGGGTGCCAGACCACTGGTGACGCGGCTGTTGGTGCGCCTCTTTATGTTCAGACGAATGGTGTTGTAAGCACTATCACGCCGCAGTGTGCTACGCATAATGTGGCCGTGTCTGTAAGCACGACTTCTGGTTCTAATCTTGTCACCATCACAGACACCGGAAGCAACATCACGTCTTTTGACTCGGTGTTTATCAAGACGCATATCAGTGTTGGCGGCTTAATTCTGTTTGGGTTTTATGATTGTGTTTCTTTAGGCGCAGCAAACACTTACAACATCTACGCCACTGACGTATTTGGAAATCCTATATTAGCAACGTCAACCGTGACTGGCGGTGCTGTTGCGTCGTTTGCAGTTTCAATTGGTTCCAATATCATCACTGCAACGCTAAACAATCACGGTTATGTAATTGGTGACACATACCCCGTGCTTGTTCCTACCGTTATTGGTGGAACTTCAGCCACAGGAATTACCCTATCTGGCAATTATGTTGTCACGAGCGTCACAACTAATACGTTCACGTTTTATGCTCAAAACAATGCGGCTGCCACACCAACGACAGCCACCATCAACAGCGGCAACGCTCAATACCTGTACTATTATGGCTACGGGCCACTGGCGACAGGCACAGGCTACGGCGTGGGTGGGTATGGTGCTGGCGGCTACGGCACTGGCGTCACGCCGGTTGCCGGCATTGGCACGCCTATAACGACATCTGACTGGTCCCTGGATCACTGGGGCGAGATCCTGGTGGCGTGCCCCACCAATGTGTCTCCTTCCACTGACCCCTCACCCAGCGGCGGTGCCATTTACACGTGGTCGCCAGCACTGAACCAGCCAATTGCAACGCCTATTGCCCAGGCCCCCTCAAGCAATGGTGGCATCTTCGTCGCTATGCCTCAGAGGCAGATTATAGCCTGGGGCTCGACGTTCAATGGCGTTCAGGATCCTCTGCTGATCCGCTGGTGCGACGTTGAGAATTATGAGGTGTGGGCCGCCCAGGTCATCAATCAGGCAGGTTCTTACCGGCTGCCCAAGGGCTCAAAGATTGTTGGTGCCATCCAAGGGCCGCAGCAGGGGCTTATCTGGACTGACCTTGCCGTATGGTCGATGCAGTATGTGGGCCAGCCATACGTCTACCAGTTCAATGAGCTTGGCACAGGCTGCGGCCTGATAGCGTCCAAGGCGGCCACCTCCATAGGTGGCGCTGTGTTCTGGATGGGGCCGTCTCAGTTCTACATGCTTGCCGGCAATGGCGTGCAGCCCGTCTTGTGCCCGATCTGGGACGTGATCTTCCAGGATTTGGATCAAAACAACCTGCAAAAGATCCGGGTTGCGCCCAATTCTCAGTTCAATGAGGTGACGTGGTACTACCCGACCATGAGCAATGGCGGTGAGGTCAACGCCTACGTGAAATACAACATTGGGTTAAACCAGTGGGACTTCGGTAGCCTGTCTCGCACGGCCTGGATTAACCAGTCTGTCCTGGGGCCGCCGATCGGCACCACTGCCGGTGGCATTATTTACCAGCATGAAACTTCTTATAATGCCGGCGATCAGGCCATGAACAGCAGCTTCCAGACGGGGTACTTTGCCCTGTCTGAGGGCGACATGATGACGTACATCGATCAGTTCTGGCCTGACGCAAAGTGGGGCACGTTCAACGGGTCAACCAACGCCAACCTTCAGTTGACGTTCTACGTCACGAACTATCCTGGCGACACGCCGGCAACTTACGGCCCTTACACGGTCACGCAGGCCACGAAGTACATTGTGCCTCGCTTCAGGGGGCGGCTGGTATCCATTAAGGTGGAGAGCAACGACTTCAATTCATTCTGGCGTATGGGCGCGATGCGGTATCGGTATCAGCCAGATGGGAAGTTCTGATGGCCAGTCTTGATGACATTGCCACAATCCAGAAGAACGGCGTCATTGGGGTTAACACCCTCAACCTGACGCTAGTTCGGCTTTATGGCTCTACCACCTCTGCCACGGCGACCACTACAACGGCCACGCAGGTCATCACAGGCTCTGGGAGGCTCGTGAACGTCTCTGTGACCGTGGCGGGCAGTGCCCCAGGCACCGTGTACAACTCAGCCTCTACGGGCGCTGTGGCGGCCTCCAATGCCCTTGTGACGGTGCCTAATACGATTGGCGTTCACCCGGTCAATCAGCTTTTCACCAATGGCTTGGTGATCGTGGCTGGCAC
>Ga0209189_1001190_pt1 | contig 19857 bp, 11 predicted proteins | sample C_130820_EF_Meta_FD_187308 | JGI IMG/M metagenome (GOLD analysis project Ga0209189, IMG submission 187308) | Freshwater microbial communities from Lake Croche, Canada to study carbon cycling - C_130820_EF_MetaG (SPAdes) (version 3) | ecosystem: Environmental > Aquatic > Freshwater > Lake... | reverse complement strand
CCACCCGGAGCAGGAAGCGCTGGCGCTTGGCCTCCCGGCGCTTGGCCACCCGGAGCTTGGCCACCCGGAGCTTGGCCACCCGGAGTAGGAGGGGCTGATGCTTGTCCACCCGGGGCTTGGCCACCCGGAGTAGGAGGGGCTGATGCTTGTCCACCCGGGGCTTGGCCACCCGGAGCAGGAAGCGCTGGCGCTTGGCCTCCCGGCGCTTGGCCACCCGGAGCAGGAAGCGCTGGCGCTTGGCCACCCGGCGCTTGGCCACCCTGTGCAGGAGCCGATGGTTGATTATCGCTAGGCGCCGTAGCCGCGGGTTGTTTATCTCCCGGTGCTTGGCCACCAGGTGCTTGGCCAACCGAGGCTGGAGCCGCTGGCGCTTGATCGCCCATATTCTGACCGCTCGGAGTCGGTATTGGCGCTGGGGAGGTTTGGTCAGCAGGAAGTGGATTAGATCCGGAAGTTGGTAACGAATCGGACATTGACGTATTTGGCGCAGGAGCCGCAGGAGCCGCAGGAGCCGCAGATGGCGCGAGGGGGACCGGAGAATCGGCAGCAGATGCTGTGATGCTTGGTAAAGCTAAAAGGGATCCCGCTACTAGCACGGTCGCTTTCAGGACTTTGATTTGTCCGACCAATTACGCCTCCACGCACCTAATTTAGCGCCTGATCGTACCAGTATGAGTTTTTGCCTCACTGCCTTCTTTGGGCCTTGGACGAGCGTGAATCCATTGTGCTATTGCGCTGGAATAGCTGGAATCTCTGGAATCGGATAATTCATAACCTTTTTGATCTGAGCTTTAGTCAAGCCCAGTAATGGAAGTACTAATTCAAGACCCTTTTCCGCTTCCTCGACGGGCAGACCCCCCGCTGCGCTTGCGACCAACGGAAACATTGATCCTGACCAAAGCATAAATCGGAAGTCGACCCTGTCGTCCGGGACGATTCCCTCTCTGGCCATGCTCCTGAAAAATTCGAGGGCAGAGGTATGAGTAAGATCAAATATTTTTCGATAATTCAGGTCAGCATTCGAGAGGATTTGGGCCATCTTCGGTTCAGTCGTTTTCACACGAAGGAGTATCCGCATCGGAAGAATAAATGTGATGAGAGGATCGCCGGCTTGTGAGGCAAACTCTACAGCTCTCTCCTCCATGGGAAGCCAAACCGATAGGGCAGACTCCCTTAAGTAGGTTTCTCGATTCTCAAAATATTTGTAAATAGTCGTCGCTGAAACTTGGTTTATCTGCACTATTTGTTCTATCGATGCATCTAATCCGTAGGCAATGATGACTTCGATGCCCCCTTTGAGCAGGGATTCTTTCTGTCTGGCGATGAAGGCTGATTGCCGATTATTCGCAGGCACTTTGGTGATCTTTGATTTTGCCATGGTCCAATCATAGATGAACCTTCTAGGTCATCGAAGTTTGTTGATTTGTTCCAATTTATGTATTCTTTACCAAGATTGGAACAATTTAACAATCATGGGGGTAGGCAGTGACGCGTTCTGATTTCCCGTCTTCTTTTTTGAAGGCTTTCAAAAGCTTGGCAAACAAGGGATTCAAAGGTGCGCTTCTATCCCTGGGGATCATCTTCCTATCACTCATTGGTGGGATTGTGTTTGCTCAGAGCTCGGCCGCATTAAATGGAGCTTGGCTATCTGCATCATCCAGCACGTATAACTTAGGTGCGACGACCGTTGTCCCCATCAGTTTCAGCTATCAAGGTGGGCCTGAAACGTTAAAGTCATTCCAGATAACTTTCACTTGCTCTAGTTCTAGTTGCGCGGGCCAATCCGCTGTTACTTTGAATCAGAACTATACAGACGTTAATTACGCCAGTGCGGAAGCGGCGAAATTACCAAAATTAGCCGGTGCATACTCCGTCTCTTTTTCATCGCCCGTCTTGGTCTCTGGTAGACAGGCCAATTACTCCTGGACCTATCAGGGCGCGACTATCACCTACAAACCGGTCATTACCATCAGTGCCACAGCCGCTTCGAAAGCTTATGACGGAACCACGTCTTCAACGAGCGTTCCTACCATCACCAGCGGAACTCTGCTTCCAGGTGACACGCTTTATGCTTCACAAACCTACGGCTCTACCGTCGTCGGTTCAATGTCATTATACCCAACTGCAACAATTCGTAATGGATCAAGCGCTAACGTGACGTCCTCCTACAGTATTACGTACGCTAACGCAGTCGGAACTATTACGACTGCTCCAATAACGGTAACTCCAACTTCTGGACTGACAAAAGTTTACGGCGCTAGTGATCCAACTTTGAGCTACACGATTACCTCAGGCGCATTAGTCGGAACAGACGCACTCACCGGAGCGTTAACCAGAGCCACCGGAAACAACGTTGGAAACTATGCGATCGCGCAAGGAACTCTGGCCGCTCCGAGCGCTAGGTATACCCTGAACGTTGCAACAGGCGTGACGATGGCAATTACTCAACGCCCCATTACGATCACGGCGGTCACAAGCTCAAAGAGTGCTGATGGAACGACAACTTCTTCTGGTGTTCCAACCCTCACTTCAGGAACTTTGGCAACCGGCGATTCGAAGGTATTGACCCAGTCTTTTGACTCCGCCAGCTTTGGAACTCGGACTTTAACTCCGGTAGCGGTAATCAAAAACGCTCAACAAGTAGACGTTACATCTAACTACAACGTTACTGCGGTTACAGCCTCTGGCACGATCTCTCAGATCCAGCTCTTGGTTACTCCAAATGCCCAAACGAAAATTTATGGAAACAGTGATCCCTCTATTACATACTCAGTCACTTCGGGTGGATCCCCATACAGTATTTCTTTGACAGGCTCCCTATCGCGGGCTTCAGGAGAGGCGGTTGGGACATACGAAATTACTCAGGGAACATTGGCCCCTCCGAGTAGCAACTATGCTCTAACAGTTGCACCGGGTATCACCATGTCAATCGCTGCGCGTCAAATTGCAATTACGACGACTGCCTGCACAAAAGTGTATGACGGTACTGATACATGCTCCCAAGTCCCAACGCTTACTTTTGGAACTTTGGTCACTGGCCATAGTGCAACCTATTCAGAGCGCTTTAGTTCTGTGCATCCGGGCTCAATTGCTTTGATCCCTACGGTTGTTATCAGAGATTCGCAAGGTAATGATCAGACCTCTAACTACTCGATAAACCCCATTAGTGGCTTGGGCACAATTTCTCAAAAATCGGTGACGATCACACCGACGAGCGGTCAGAGTAAGGTTTCGGGTGCGAGTGATCCGACTTTTACCTACGCAGCGAATGGATTGCTAGTAAGTGATAGCTTGACAGGCGCGCTTGGTCGCAATCAGAGTGGAACTACCGCTGGTGAAAATGCGGGAACCTATGCGATCACGCAAGGAACTCTTGCAAACTCGGACTACGCGATAACAATGTCAACCCCATCGGTTTTATTCACCATTACTACCGTGAATATCACGGCGACTCCAAATTCCGCACAGAGTAAAGTTTATGGTGATAGCGACCCTACCCTGACCTACTCGATTACCTCTGGCGCACTTCAGGGATCAGACACTCTCACCGGTACATTAAATCGTGCTGCTGGAACGAATGTTGGAAGCTATGCGATTTATAAGGGGACTCTAGCTCCTCCGCCTACGGGCTACACCATGACTTTTGGAGCGGGTATCACCTTTGCGATTACTCAGCGCCCCATTACTATCACCGCAACTTCTAGCTCAAAGAGTGCTGATGGAACGACTACTTCATCCGATCTTCCTACATTGACATCAGGAACTCTAGCTAGTGGAGACTCCATTGTTTTGTCCCAGACTTATAGTTCATCTCTGGCTGGTTCTCGAGTACTGACGCCAGCGGCCGTGATAAAAAACGCATTACAAGTAGACGTTACTTCTAACTACAACATCACCAAGATCACCGCATCGGGCACGATCTCCCAAACTCAGCTAACCGTCTCGCCAACGTTGGGTCTGACAAAAATTTATGGGAACAGTGATCCAACGCTGACTTACTCCTTTACATCTGGTGCCATGATTAACTCAGAAACCCTCAACGGGTCGATATCTCGCGCGAGCGGTGAGACCGTTGGCACTTATTCAATTGGAATAGGAACGCTCGCAGTTCCAAATAATAAGTATGTTCTCACTTTTACATCCGATGTTACCTTTTCCATTACTCAGCGCCCCATCACAATAACTGCGGTAACGCAATCAAAGAATGGCGATGGAACAACTAGCTCTACAGGAGTTCCAACTCTCACTTCAGGAACTTTGGCAACCGGCGATACGATTGTTATGACCCAGAGCTTTGACTCCGCTGGCTCTGGAACTCGGACTCTGACTCCCGTAGCAGTAATCAAAAATGCTCAGGGTTTTGTCGTCACATCTAGTTACAACGTAACGGCCATCACTGCCGCTGGAACAATTTCCCAAATTCAGCTAACAGTGACACCGACGAGTGGTCAAAGTAAGATTTATGGAAACAGTGATCCGAGCATCACCTACTCAATTACTTCGGGTGCTCTTCTTAATTCAGATGCTTTAGTCGGATCGCTAACTCGCAATAGCGGAGAGTCAGCTGGCACCTACGCGATCAGTATAGGAACGCTAGCTGTCCCGAATGCTAATTACTCTCTGATACTTGCTCCGGGAGTTACATTTGCAATCACAAAGCGGGATATTGCGATTAAGGCAGCCGTCTGCACGAAAGAGTATGACGGTACTGATGCATGCTCCCAAGTCTCAACGCTTTTTTCTGGAACTTTGGGTTCTGGCGACATTGCAACCTTTTCAGAACACTTCAATACCGTACATGCAGGTACCGTTTCCTTGACTCCCACTGTAGTTATCAAAGATTCACAAGGTGTAGATCAAACAGGTAACTACGCTATTAACCTGCTCTACATAGCGGGCACGATATCCAAAAAACCATTGACGATTACACCGACAAATGGCCAGAGTAAATCATATGGAGCCAGCGATCCAACCTTCACGTACACAACATCTGGATTAGTGGGGAGCGATAGCCTTGCCGGCGCAATTACACGTGTTAGTGGCGAGACACCCGGTACTTACGGGCTTCTCAGAGGCTCTTTGGTAAACACAGACTATGCATTTAGTATGTCTTCTCCATCAGTTGTATTTACGATTAATTCGCCGCCGACCATCACGGTAACTCCAAATTCTGGCCTGACAAAGGTCTATGGAAATAGCGATCCAACACTTTCATATCAAATCACCTCAGGCACTTTTCCTGGAACAGTCTCTCTCACCGGTTCGCTAGCGCGTGCCAGCGGCGATACGCCAGGAACCTATGCAATTAGCCAAGGAACGCTCGCAATATCGGACTCTAACTACACCTTAATCGTTGCAACAGGTGTGACGATGTCAATTACTTCGCCGCCGGCGATCACAGTAACTCCAACTTCTGGAAAGACAAAGGTCTATGGAAATAGCGATCCAACTCTGACGTACTCGATCACCTCAGGCACTCTTCCTGGAACAGTTTCACTGACCGGGTCGTTATCTCGCGCTACAGGGATAAATGTTGGAACCTATGCAATTAGCCAAGGAACGCTCGCAATATCGGACCCTAACTACACCTTAATCGTTGCGACAGGTGTGACGATGGCAATTACTCCACGCCCGATCACGATTAAAGCAGTGACGCAATCAAAGAGTTACGATGGAACAACTAGTTCTACAGGAGTTCCAACTATCACTTCAGGAACTTTGGCTCCAGATGATACGGATGTATTACTAACCCAGGCCTTTGATTCTGCAAACTCTGGAACTCGGACTCTAACTCCGGTGGCGGAAATCAAAGCCCCTCTTTTAGTGGTCGTTACGTCTAACTACAACATTACGGCGGTTACAGCATCTGGCACGATCTCTCAAACTTCGTTAAGAGTGACGCCGGTGAGTGGTCAAAGTAAAATTTATGGGAACAGTGACCCTACTCTTACATACTCAGTCACTTCGGGTGGAGCCCCATACAGTATTTCCTTGACAGGCTCTCTATCGCGGGCTTCAGGAGAGGCGGTTGGGACATACGCAATTACTCAGGGAACATTGGCCGCTCCGGGTAGTAACTATGCTCTAACAGTTGCACCGGGCATCACTATGTCAATCGTTAAGCGCGAAATCGCGATTACGGCGGCAGCCTGCACAAAAGTTTATGACGGCACTGATGCATGCTCCCAAGTCCCAACGCTTACTTCTGGAACTTTGGTCACTGGCCATAGTGCGACCTATTCAGAGCACTTTATTTCCGTGCATGCAGGTAACCCTGGCCTGACCCCCACTGTAGTTATCAAGGATTCACAAGGTGTAGATCAAACGGGTAACTACGCTATTAACCTGATCTCCATCGCAGGCACGATAACCAAAAAACCAGTGACGTTCACACCGACAAATGGTCAAAGTAAATCTTATGGAGCCAGCGATCCAACCTTCACGTACACGACATCTGGTTTAGTGGGGAGTGATAGCCTTTCCGGTGTAATCACGCGTGTTAGTGGCGAGGTACCTGGTACTTACGGATTTCTTCCAGGCCCTTTTATAGTCTCTTTAAACCCGGACTATGAATTGAGTATGACTTCTCCATCAGTTGTATTTACGATTAATTCGCCGGCGATCACAGTAACTCCAAATTCTAGCCTGACAAAGGTCTATGGAAATAGCGATCCAATTCTGACGTACTCGATCACCTCAGGCACTCTTCCTGGAACAGTTTCACTGACCGGGTCGTTATCGCGCGCTACAGGGACAACTGTTGGAACCTATGCAATTAGCCAAGGAACGCTCGCCATTTCGGACCCTAACTACACCCTAAATTTTGCAACAGGTGTGACGATGGCAATTACTCCACGCCCCATTACTGTCACTGCGACTTCGAATTCAAAAACTTACGACAATTCAACTGCTTCGACGTCGACTCCGACGATCAGCGGCGGGACCTTGGCAAGTGGTCAGAGCTCAACGCGTACACAGAGCTTTGATTCGATTCATGTTGGTTCAAGAACCCTAACGCCATCGATCATCATTCTCGATGGAAGCAATATCGACGTCACCTCCAACTATGCCATCACGCCCGTGAGCGCAGCGGGAACAATTACTACAAAAGCCCTCACCATCACGCCAGTGAGCGGTCAGAGTAAGGCCTATAGAGCAAGCGATCCTTCCTTGACATACACAACATCGGGCCTGCTAGGTGACGATAGCCTCAGCGGTTCTCTTTCACGCACATCCGGTGAAAGCGCTGGTACCTATGTCTTTACAAAGGGGACACTCGCTAACTCCGATTACTCCATCTCTTTAGTAACACCAGCGGTCTCTTTCACCATCAATTCAGGTGCGATCACCGTGACTCCAACTTCTGGCCTCACTAAGGTCTTTGGCGATAGCGATCCAACTCTGTCGTACTCGATTACCTCAGGTGCTCTACTCGGATCTGATGCCCTCACCGGATCACTATCAAGAGATTCTGGAAGTGCGGTAGGTAGCTATGCGATCACACAGGGAACACTTTCTGCGCCGAGCGCCGGCTACACGCTCAACGTGGTAACTGGCTCAACCCTTACTATTGCGCCTCGTCCGATCACTATTACAGCGGTTACCGATTCCAAACCATATAACGGCTCAACTATCTCGGTCTTCGTGCCATCGATAACATCAGGATCTCTCGCAACTGGCAATACGATCGTGATGAATCAGCATTTTGAATCTGCTGATCGAGGCGAGAACATATCGATCATCCCAACAGCCGTGATTAAAAATCAAAACAATGTTGACGTCACGGCAAACTATGAGATTACTGCTGTGAACGCCTCTGGCAGCATCTCCCAAATTGCTCTTGTCATCACACCAACTTCCGGTAAAACAAAGGTCTATGGCAATAGCGAACCGGCTCTGACGTACACCATTACGTCAGGATATCTGCGCGGTTCAGATACCCTCACCGGTTCGCTAGCGCGTGCCAGTGGCGATGTGTCAGGCACATATGCAATTGGTAAAGGATCGCTCGCCGCATCAAATGATAAATACAGTATCACCGTTGCAACAGGTGTGACGATGGCAATTACTCCACGCCCCATCACGATTAGAGCGGTGACAGATTCCAAAACTAATGACGGCACTACTGCATCCACGCCATCTACTAGCTCACCATCCCTCACGACCGGCTCCCTGGCATCAGGCGATAACATCGTCATAACTCAGCACTTCAATTCAGCTAGCGTTGGAGCCAGAATCCTTATTCCTTCAGCTGTGATAACTGACAGCTCTGGAAATGATGTAACAACGAGTTACTCAATTGTCCCTGTAAATGCGATAGGAACAATTACCGCTAGGGCTGTGGTTATTACTCCAAATTCAGGTCAAAGCAAGGTTTATGGCGAAAGCGATCCAACCCTGACCTATACGATTACCTCGGGAAGCCTTCCCGATTCAGTCACCTTAACCGGTTCGCTTTCACGTGAACCTGGGTCTGCAGTAGGTACATACTCAATTGGTAAAGGTTCACTTTCTACATCGGATTCTAATTACAGCTTCACCCTTGCACCGGGAGTGAAATTCTCTGTTACTCAGCGCCCCATTACACTCACAGCAGTGACCGATTCCAAGGCATTTGATCACACAGATGATTCAACCCTCACTCCACTGATCAGCGGTGAACTCGCGACGGGCCAAACCGCCACACCTACCCAAGCCTTCGATTCGATCCATGCTGGCTCTAGGACACTTAACCCAATGGTGGATATTAAAGACGCAAATGGAACCGATGTCACATCAAATTATGAAATCATTCCAGTAACAGCTTCTGGCACTATTTCAAAGGCCCCGCTCACCATCACAGCTGATAGCGCCTCCATTGCTCCCGGAGGTACCTACAAGCTCGGTACTGGTTCAACAAACTTCAAGAGCTCGGGTGATCTCTATGAGGAGACGATCGGCAGCGTGACATTGACATCAAATAAGACAGGATTTGCCGCTGGAACTCAAATACTCACTCCATCGGATGCTACCGGTGGTACTTTCACCGCTTCTGATTATCAAATCACATATAAAACCGGCACTTTGACCGTCGAAAAACGAGTCGTGCTAACTGGCATGGGTCCTCCGACTGACAAACTTGGTGTCATCGGCAATGTCTATATCGATGCGAAATCAAAAGTTTTATACGGTCCAAAGACGGCCCAAGGTTGGTTCTCTGGCACTAAACAAGAGTCTAAGACGTATGGAAAAACTCCGACTCCGACAACGAAACCTGGTGCTACGCCGACTCCAACAACGAAACCAGGTTCGACTCCTACTCCTACTCCTACTCCGACAACGAAACCTGGTTCGACTCCGACTCCAACTCCAACAACGAAACCAGGTTCGACTCCCACGCCAACTCCTACACCAACAAAATAGAACTACGGGCAACAACTAACTTTTGCCATGGCGCGTTCCTCACTTTCCCTGCGCCAAGGCAAATTCAATAATAAAGTGCAGGTCTCTCCAATAACTTAGAAGTGAATCTCAGATGCATTCATCACGCCAACTGAACTATCCGGTAGCTCATAATCCATACAGGATCGATTCAGTTCAGCGACCATAAATTCGGCTGGTATAGCCATTTCATTCCAAGATTCATCGATCGTTGTGTGAGCATCTCCAATGAGAGTTACATCTAGACCACGTTCGATTGCAGCGTGAATAGTATGTCGAACACAGTAATTCGTTTGTGCGCCTGTCACTATTAAGTGCCCAACACCAAGTTCTTCAAGGAGATCCTCTAGATTCGTCTCTTCAAATGAGCTACGCCAGAGTTTGTGAATGATGTGTTCACTTGAGTCGGGCTTGAGCTCTGGAACAATGTGCCAGTACTCGCTGTCGATCGGCATGTCGTCCTCTGAATGTTGGACCCAGATGACATCAATATTTTTTGATCTCGCCTGTTCCACGAGGTTGGCGATGCGTTCAACCACGTCATTTCGATTTCGGGCAAAATCTACGACCCCATTTTGCATATCGATAACGATCAAGGCGGTTTTGGTCCGGTCTGGATACGCACTCATGAAACAAGCCTAGCAAGGCACTTTTCTTTTCGTAGAATAACCTTATGATTAGAGATTGTTAGCGCTCTCAATATCTCAATATCTCAATATCTCAATATCTCAATATTTCAGTATCAGAGACCAGAAGGAGTTCGATGAGCTCGGGTAGCCGTTGGAGTTTAAAAGGGGAGTTTGACCCTGAGGCCAAAAACAGCACATTTGGCTTTGCCTATGCGGTGATAGTCGCATCGCTTACCTTCCAAACTCATGCACAGAGGTACCGAATTGCCATGTGTGTAATTATTTTGTTGGCAGCAGTCTTCATCGCAAAGAAGGCGATCGCATCCACCTCAATTTTGGGGATCGCTACCGGGATTTTCTCGTTGTTGTGGATTCTTCCTATCTTTGATTCTCATCTCTTCTACAGAGTGGATGGTTGGTACATGCTTGCCCATTCTGCGCTCGCGTTGGCTGTTGCCTTTGGCGCCTTTTCATATTTGAAGAATTGATTTCCCTTGGTTGCGAAAAGAAGATTTGTTGGGTTTCAGGACCACTACGAGGTGCCAGATCCACGTGGACTCGTAGATTTGCAGGTGGATATTGAATGTGGCCTCGGTGGGGCAAAAGCTTTTTCACTGATCGGGGAAGCGCAATATCTGACGCAATGGTTTTGCGAAACCAAAAGTTTAGTTTCTAAGCCTGGAGGTAAGGTTTCGTTCGTCAATCAATCAGGCGAATCGTTCGAAGGCGTTTGCACGTCATATCGCCCAGGTAAGGAGATTTCTATTCTCTCCGACGAATTTGGAGAGTTTCATGGCCAAATCCTGCACCTAGGTAACCAAATAATTCTACGTATTCGACTAAAGAGTATTGACGATAATCCTGAGGCCAAGTCCGCTCTCTTTAAAAGTTTGATCGAGCGATTGCGCGTAATTGCATCATGCTGAATAAGAAGGCAAATATTTATGATGTTGCGGAGCGAGCAGGGGTATCACATCAAACCGTTTCTCGAGTATTGAACAATCATCCAAACCTCAAACTATCGACCCGCGAAAAAGTCGAAATGGCGATCCGAGAGTTGGAGTATCACCCCAGCCATGCGGCTCGTCAATTGGTCACCTCGCAGAGTAATTTGATTGGTTTATTACTTACAGAGTCAGATCTCTACGGTCCTTCATCTATTTTGAATGCGATGGAGCGAGAAGCGAGAAGTGCAGGGTATTCGGTATTATCGATTTCAATTCTTGCGGATGATCCACAGTCCTGGCAGGAAGGAATTGAACAATTACGTCGACTCGATATTGATGGCGTGATGACAATCGCACTTCCACAAATCGTAATCGACGAGGTTTCAAAAGCAATACCTAGGGTTCCGCTTGTGGTTATTGATACCGAGCCATCTGAAGAGTTCGATGTTATTAATATTGATAACATCAATGGGGCACAGTTCGCAATGAAACACCTTATCGAATCTGGCCATACGAAGATCGTTCATGTAAGTGGACCAGCAAATGCCTACGAAGCTCAGATGCGTAGGAGAGGATATGAACTTTCAATGAAAGGCGCTAATTTAGATTCAGAGGTGATCGAGGGTGATTGGTCAATTGAAACTGGATTCAGGATTGGCAAGGAGTTGGCAATGCGTAACGACCTACCAACCGCCATATTCTGTGCGAACGACCACCTGGCACTTGGAATTCTTAAAGCACTGCATCTGGCAGGAATTCACGTTCCTTCAGAGGTCAGCCTGATCGGTTTTGATGATATCCCGGAGTCTTCATATTTTACGCCCGCGCTGACCACGATTAAGCAGGATTTCAACTCATTAGGAATGACTGCAATGAACAAATTACTGTCACAGTTAAAAGAAAGTAGTGATCATGAAACCCTCATGATTCAACCTATTTTAGTTGTGAAAGAATCTACTCAAGCGTTAACGAAGAGATAAAGAGATAAGGAAGAGAACATGGCGGAACGGTATGTAATCGGCGTCGACTACGGCACACTTTCTGGACGCGCCTTGGTCGTCCGTGTCTCCGATGGCCATGAATTGGGTTCAGCTGTCTACGACTACCCACATGCTGTTATGGATAGAGTTTTGGCTTCGAGCGGAGCGGCGCTTGGTCCGGATTGGGCACTACAAGATCCGCAGGATTATGTCGATGTACTAAAGAATGCCGTTCCCGAGGCGATTCGAAATGCAGGGATAAGTGCGTCGGACGTGGTTGGGATTGCAACAGACTTCACGGCCTGCACGATGGTTCCCGTCTTAGCGGATGGAACACCTCTCTGCGAGCTTCCTGAGTTCCGGAATAATCCACACTCTTATGTAAAACTCTGGAAGCACCATGCTGCTCAACCACATGCAGATCGCATCAATCAGTTAGCTCGTGAGCGCGGGGAGCCATGGCTACCTCGCTATGGTGGGCAGATCTCTTCAGAATGGGAGCTGGCAAAAGGATTACAGATCCTTGAGGAGGCGCCAGAGGTTTACGAAAAGATGGAGAAATTTGTAGAAGCCGCGGATTGGATTATCTGGCAACTTTGCGGAACGTATCTGAGGAATGCATGCACGGCTGGATACAAAGGAAATCTACAAGACGGTGAATATCCAACTCGTGAATATTTCAGGGCATTGAATCCAAAATTTGAGTTCTTTGCCGAAGAGAAACTGCAACATACAATCGGAGAGTTGGGAGAGCGGGCTGGTGGTCTCACCGCGGAGGCAGCGAGCTGGACAGGCTTAACCGAGGGGATTGCGGTCGCAGTAGGAAATGTCGATGCCCATGTGACTGCTCCTGCAGCTAAAGCGACAAACCCGGGCCAGATGGTTGCCATCATGGGTACTTCGACCTGCCATGTTATGAATCACGATCAAATTTTTGAGGTACCGGGAATGTGTGGTGTTGTGGACGGTGGCATTATCAGCGGATTGTTTGGCTATGAAGCGGGACAGTCTGGAGTTGGTGACATTTTTGCGTGGTACGTCAATAACCAAGTACCTGGGCGCTATTTTGACGAGGCAAAGACCGCCGGACTTTCAATCCATCAGCATCTTACCAATTTGGCAGCCAAACAAGCTATCGGCGAGCATGGTCTTGTTGCCCTGGATTGGCATAGTGGTAACCGATCAGTTCTCGTTGACCACGAATTAAGTGGAACGATTGTTGGTCTGACTTTAACAACAACCGCCGAAGAGATATACCGGGCACTTTTGGAATCGACCGCTTTTGGGACCAGAATGATCGTAGACACTTTTGCCCAATCCGGTGTCCCCGTGAAGGAGTTCATCGTTGCCGGTGGCCTTTTGAAAAATGCATATCTGATGCAGATATATGCGGATGTCACACGATTACCAATCTCGGTGATTGATACAGACCAGGGTCCAGCTCTCGGGTCGGCGATTCATGCCGCCGTTGCAAGCGGAGACTACCCGTCGGTAAATGCTGCTGCGCAGGCTATGGGCCGTGTTATCAAAGATGCCTATCTGCCCATTGAGGAGCGTTCTCGTCAGTATGACGCTTTGTACCGAGAATATGTTGAATTACATGATCATTTTGGTCGAGGTGGCAGTGTCGTCATGAAACGACTGAAGCAACTAAAGCGTGAGGTGAGTGCATGAGTAAAAATTCAGAAGAGATCGCACGCGTAAGAGAGCTGCTCGTCGGGTTACATCAAGAACTGGTCCGATACAAACTTGTCGTATGGACGGGCGGTAACGTCTCTCAACGCATTCGGTTTAACGACGGCTCTGCCGACTTGTTCGCGATTAAGCCCTCCGGCGTTCACTATGACGAACTGAGCGCAGAATCCATGGTCGTTTGTGATCTCGATGGCAATGTGGTTGAAGGAAAACTCTCGCCCTCAAGTGATACTGCAGCGCACGCATACGTTTATAGAAACATGCCTGATGTAAATGGTGTCGTCCATACCCACAGCAACTATGCCTGCGGTTGGGCGGCAGTGGGTAAAGAGATCCCGTGCATTTTGACTGCAATTGCAGATGAATTTGGCGGACCAATCCCGGTCGGGCCATTTGCGATCATCGGTGACGATTCAATTGGTCGGGGCATCGTCGAGACTCTCACAAACCATCACTCACCTGCGGTTATTATGCAAAATCACGGAGTTTTCACTATTGGGCCATCGGCAAAAGCGGCGGTCAAAGCTGCCGTGATGTGCGAAGACAACGCTAAGAGTGCCTGGATTGCCACTGCACTTGGGGAGCCAATTGCGATTCCTGAGGCGGCCGTAGAATCTTTATATAATCGTTATCAAAATAACTATGGAAATTAGCGCGTTATTGGTAGTTTAGGCTCAGAAATGTTAGCGCTCACTTTTTGGAGATACAGAAACCCCCTTCATTCTGTAGCACTCGCTTTTCAAAACCGCCGAACTCAAGACCAAGTTCGGTGTGCGATTGAACCCAGGTCAATTAACGCTAGGAAAGGAACACAATTGTTCAAGAAACTCTCAACCGTTGTTGCGACTGTAGCTTTGTCGGCTTCAGCAGTAACAGGTGTTGCTCTAACTTCTTCAGCACACGCTGCTGGTGGACTCGTTGGAGTTGCAATGCCAAACCAGTCTTCAACTCGTTGGATCAACGATGGTAACGCAATCAAGGCAGCACTTGAGAAGGATGGCTTCACAGTCGACCTCGAGTATGCAAACGATGACATTCCAACACAGGTAACACAGCTCGAAGGTATGCTCACAAAAGGCGCAAAAGCTCTGATCATCGCATCTATCGATGGAACTCAGCTAACAGACGTTCTGCAACATGCACATGACAAAGGTGTTGCAATCGTTGCTTATGACCGTTTGATCAACAAATCTCCAAACGTCGATTACTACGCAACATTTGATAACTTCAAGGTTGGCGTTCTCCAGGCTTCTTCACTATTGACAGGTCTTGGCGTTTTCAAGTCAATCAACAGCACAAAGGCTGATGGTCCAAAGGCCAAGAAGGGTCCATTCAACATCGAACTCTTCGCAGGATCACCAGATGATAACAACGCAGGATTCTTCTTCAATGGTGCAATGTCAGTACTTAACCCACTCATCAAGAGCAAAGTTCTTGTTGTTAAGTCAGGTCAGACAGCTTTCAACAAAGTGGCAACACTTCGTTGGGATGGCGCAGTAGCTCAGAAGCGTATGGAAGATATTCTCGTTAGCTCATACTCAAAAGCTAAGGTCCATGGCGTTCTATCACCATACGATGGTCTCACCCGCGGTATCCTCGCTGCTCTAACTTCAGCTGGTTATACAAAGGCAAACGAGCCAGTAATGACAGGTCAGGATTCTGAAGTACTCTCAGTGAAGAACATCATTGCCGGTACTCAGTACTCAACCATCTTCAAGGACACTCGTGAACTTGCAAAGGTTGCTGTCAGCATGGCCGAGGCAGTACTCAACGGTACAAAGCCAAAACTTAACGATACAAAGACATACAACAACGGTGTGAAGGTAGTTCCTGCTTACCTCCTTACTCCATTCGTTGTAACTGTTGCCAACTACAAGAAGGTTCTTGTGGATTCTGGCTACATCAAGGCAGCCGACCTCGGCTAAATTCCGTCAAACGAAAAGGCCAACTTGGATTACCAAGTTGGCCTTTTCAACTAAAATGAAGAATGAAAAATAATTGATTTTTTGATTGAAAGAATAGGAAAAATGACAGAACATATCCTGGAAATGAAGAATATTACGATGACCTTTCCAGGTGTGAAAGCGCTCTCAGATGTATCACTTGAAGTTTCGCGTGGTGAAATTCATGCAATCTGTGGTGAAAACGGTGCCGGTAAATCGACCTTGATGAAAGTTCTGTCGGGGGTTTATCCCCATGGTACCTATGAAGGCGAAATTCTTTTTGAAAACAGAACAGTCGGCTTTCAGAATATTCGTGAGAGTGAGCGCCTTGGTATTGTCATTATTCATCAGGAATTGGCGCTGAGCCCACATCTGTCGATTGCCGAGAATATTTTTTTGAATAACGAAATTACCAAGAATGGCTTCGTCAATTGGAACAAAACCAATCAAGAAGCACAAAAACTTATGGCCAAAGTGGGACTTTCGGAAGATCCAAATACGCTGGTGAAGAATATTGGTGTCGGAAAACAACAACTCGTCGAAATTGCAAAGGCGCTCTCCAAAAAGGTCAAACTACTGATTCTGGATGAGCCAACTGCTGCGCTCAATGATGCTGATTCAGAACACCTACTCGAGCTCCTGCGTCAGTTCAAACATCAAGGAATGACGTCGATCATCATCTCGCATAAACTGAACGAAATTGCAGCGATTGCGGATAAGACCACCATCATTCGTGATGGACTCGTCATCGAAACTCTCGATATGCACAATGATTCTGTGAATCAAGAGCGAATCATTAAAGGGATGGTTGGGCGCGAAATGAACAACCGCTACCCATCGCGAGAATCACAGATAGGTGAGGAACTTTTCCGGGTCGAAGAATGGACGGTTCATCATCCAGACGATTCAACTCGTGTCGTGGTTGATAGTGTGAGCTTCAACGTAAAGGCGGGTGAGATTGTCGGACTCGCAGGCATCATGGGTGCAGGTCGCACAGAGCTAGCAAGAAGTATTTTCGGTCACAGCTGGGGAATCGGTATCTCTGGACGTACCTTTATCAAGGGAAAAGAGTTCCAGCTCAAAACTATTCGCCAAGCGATTGATGCTGGCATTGCTTATTCAACTGAGGATCGTAAGCGTTATGGACTAAATCTCATTGACGATATCAAGCGCAATATTTCGATGGCATCCCTAAAGAATTTCGTAAAACTCGGCCTTGTTAATGCAAATGAGGAGTATCGAATTGCTAACGAATATCGCACCTCTATGAATATCAAAGCCCCTTCGCCTAACTCCATCGTTGGAAAACTCTCTGGTGGAAATCAACAGAAGGTGGTCCTGAGTCAATGGATCAACGTCAATCCGGACCTTCTCATTCTCGATGAGCCGACTCGCGGAATCGACGTTGGAGCAAAATATGAGATTTATACGATCATTCAAGAGCTCGCCTCACAAGGTAAGGCGATTCTGATGATCTCTAGTGAATTGTCAGAACTAATCGGCATCTGCGATCGAATTTATGCGATTTCTGAGGGTCGACTCACTGGCGAAGTAGAGAAAAGTGATTTCTCGCCTGAATTACTCATGAAATATATGACCATGACAAGAGATGAAATGACGAAGGAAGATACGAATGCCTAAGGTAAATGAGAAAGTCAGTGATCGAATCAACGGTCTAAAAGGTCGCCTTGGAGGTGTGGACCTTCGGCAGAATGCGATCTTTATCGCTCTACTGGCACTGGTCGGGTTCTTTGCGCTCACAAGCCCAAATGGTTGCTCCATCACTCCCGACAACTGGTCAAACCTCGTTGTCCAAAATGGTTACATTCTTGTCCTGGCTATCGGAATGGTGATGGTTATCATCGCTGGACACATCGATCTGTCGGTAGGTTCCGTAGCGTGTTTTATTGGCGCGGCCTCTGGAATTCTTGCTGTACGTCCGCTGGAACAGACTGGCTGGGATTGGGTTCCAAAATTTTCATGGTGGGCGGCAATCATCGGTGCCGTAGTTATCGGTGCAATCGTAGGTATGTGGCAAGGTTTCTGGGTGGCCTATGTCGGGATACCAGCATTCATAGTAACTCTGGCAGGAATGCTCTTGTTCCGTGGGCTTGCGCTGATCACGCTTCAAAATACAAACATTGGGCCGTACCCAGACTCATTCCGTTTAATCGGTAATGGATTTGTGGATAAAGAAAACTCACTAGGGCATGCACTTGGCATGAAAGATTACAACGCCACCGCATTAGTGATTACTGCTGTTGGAGTCCTGGCGTTACTTCTTCAATCCTTTGCAACTCGCCGTGGTCGCATCAAATACAACCAGGTCGTTGAGCCACGAGTTTGGTTCCTCGTAAAGAACATTCTCCTTGCGGCAATGATCGCTTACGTTGGTGTCCAACTCAGTCAAGCAAACGGAATTCCTTGGACTCTCGTACTGCTCGTAGCTCTCGTCATTATTTACACGACCGTAATGAAGCGGACGACTTTTGGTCGTCATATTTATGCTATCGGTGGAAATCTTCACGCCGCTGTCCTCTCGGGAATTAACGTTCGACGCGTGAACTTCTGGCTCTTTGTCAACATGGGCGCGCTCTCTGCCTTATCGGGAATTTTGATCGTGGCGCGTATGAACTCTGCTGTACCAAAAGCAGGTGACGGCTTTGAACTTGAAGCAATCTCATCGGTATTCATTGGTGGCGCATCGGTTCAAGGCGGAGTCGGAACAGTAACTGGCTCAATGGTCGGTGGAATGATCCAGGGAATTTTGGGTAATGGAATGAACCTCAACTCCATCGGAATTGATTTTCAAATGACCACGAAGGGGCTGGTACTCCTACTGGCCGTTGCGTTCGATGTGTGGAGCAAGAAGCGCACTAAGTAATTTTTATTAAATTTAACCGACATTGAGGAAGATATGACAAAGCAAATTTGGTTTCTCACCGGAAGTCAGGACCTGTACGGTCCCGAGACGCTAGAACAGGTTGCGACACAGTCAAAAGAGGTCGTAGCGAAAATTTCGATCGGACTCAACGCTCCAGTAGAGATCATTTGGAAGCCGACACTAAAGAATACTTCGAATATCAAGCAGGCGATGCTTGATGCTTCGAGCGATCCAGAGTGCGTCGGTGTCATTACGTGGATGCATACATTCTCACCTGCAAAGATGTGGATCCAGGGATTAGACCTGCTTCGTAAGCCGCTACTGCATCTGCATACCCAGGCTAACCAATCCCTGCCATGGGCCACTATCGATATGGACTTCATGAATCTCAACCAAGCAGCTCATGGAGATCGTGAATACGCGCATGCAGTCGCACGTGTAGCGTTGCCTCACAAGGTCGTGGTTGGAGCGGCGGATTCGACAGAGGTAAAGGCTCGAATAGATGCATGGGCTTGGGCGACGATCGGTTGGAACAAATCTCAAAACCTGAAACTGGCTCGATTTGGCGACAATATGCGGTTTGTCTCTGTGACGGATGGCGATAAAGTCTCTGCTCAACTTCAGTTTGGTATTTCTGTTGAGAACTACGGAGTGAACTTTTTAGCGGAAACCGTTGGAGCGATAAGTGAGAGCGATGCAGCAGATCTCTGCGACGAATACGTGAAGATGTACGACGTGTCACCGGAGCTTGTCCGAGGTGGCGCGCGCCATGACTCTCTTGTATATGCTGCAAAGCAAGAGTTAGCGCTCTATAAAATTATGCGCGATGGTTCCTTTGATGCCTTCACAAGCAATTTTGAAGATCTCGGAGAATTACGCCAATTGCCTGGACTGGCTGTCCAACGATTGATGGCAAAGGGCTATGGATTTGGTGGCGAGGGCGATTGGAAGACATCAGCTTTGGGTGCGATTCTAAAAAGTATGACACCAAGTGGTGGCGGTACCTCATTTATGGAGGACTACACCTATCACTTCGGTCCTGGTTCGCCAAAGATTTTAGGAGCACATATGCTCGAAGTCTGTCCAACGATCACTACATCAAAACCAAAGATCGAGATTCATCCGCTGGGCATTGGCGGGAAAGAAGATCCTGTTCGCATGGTCTTTACAGCGACACCGGCGCAAGCCCGGGTTGTCTGTCTTGTGGACATCGGAGATCGTTTTAGGATCATCAGCAATGAGATCTCTGTCGTTGAACCAAACGAAGAACTACCAAAACTTCCCGTTGCCCATGCGGTCTGGGAACCAAAACCATCTTTGCCGATCAGCGCAGAGGCATGGATGCTCGCCGGTGGATCA